>Ga0164318_10003489_pt1 | contig 14904 bp, 16 predicted proteins | sample GuaBasSedimGuay9_FD_113734 | JGI IMG/M metagenome (GOLD analysis project Ga0164318, IMG submission 113734) | Subseafloor sediment microbial communities from Guaymas Basin, Gulf of California, Mexico - Guay9, Core 4571-4, 0-3 cm | ecosystem: Environmental > Aquatic > Marine > Hydrothermal vents...
GGGAAATATGCATCTCGCCCCTCCTTTTAAAAATAATAATTCGTTGATATGATAAATCTTTGTAGATAAATCAACCCAAAACAACTATGAATTATAATGGCAGCAATACAAACATTGTCAATCTTTGTATTGAGATCTAAATATTCATTTTCAATCTTCGGATTAAGGTAAGCGGTAATTGGAGAGTTGTTTTTGAATTTAAAGATGGGCACGCATATGTTGTCAACTATGAAGACTATCATTAGAAGAGAGGAATAAAATGGTTTTACAACAACACAACCCTCTGCACCCAGGTGCATTTATCAAAAGAGTTGGCTCGTACATTAAAAGTAAGTCCCGGGTTGGTAAGCCGATTAATCAATGGAAAAACGGATGTTTCACCTGCAATGGCTTTAAAGCTCTCTGTTGTTTTAGGCAGATCGCCCGAAAGCTGGTAACTCATGCAGGATAATTACGATCTTTGGAAAGCACGAAAAAAAGTTGATTTGAATAATTATAGTACCATTGAATTCGCTGTTTGAATTAAAAACTTATAGGTTTAAAAATTCTGCTGCATAACTCCAAATGCAAGTTAAAGATTAGATCAAAAATTTTTACATGTGATGGTCTTAGCTATGGGTCAATTTGTTGACATGATCAACTCTTTTTTGTATATTCCACATTTTTAAGAAGACCATACAATTTTAGATAAGGAAGCTTTGATGACTGATAAAATTAAAAAAACATCTGAGATACCACCGGAGCAGCTCAGTCTAAGCAGCAAATTCCGGTTTGAATGCCATAAAGGTGTTAAATGTTTTACGGATTGCTGCCGGGGAATCAATATTATGCTGACCCCATACGATATTTTAACCATGCGTAAGAAACTTTCGATAACCTCTGAAGCGTTTCTTGCTGAATTTACCACACCGCACCTTCTTGAGAAGGGAGGTCTTCCTGTGGTGACGCTTAAACTTCTGGATGATGAAAGAAAATCATGCCCTTTTGTTGATGACAAGGAAGGATGTGCTATTTATGAGGATCGCCCCACCACCTGCAGGTATTATCCCTTAGGGGTCGGATCTTTAAGTTATTCCGGAGAGACGGGTGAAAAAGATGAATTCTTTTTTACGGTGAAAGAAGCCCATTGCCTGGGCTTTGATGAAAAAAAAGAGTGGACTGTTGCCGAATGGAGGCAGGATCAGGGTGTTGACCTTCGTGATGAAGTCAATGACGGCTGGATGGAGTTGATTGTCAGGAAAAAATCATTGCCGGACAGTATGAAGCTTTCCGAAGAGAGCAAGAGGATGTTTTTTCTGGTCTGCTATAATATTGATAAGTTCAGGGAATTTGTATTCAACAGTACATTCCTTGAAAGATACGATCTCCCAAAAGAAAAAATTGAAGCCATTGAAAAGGATGATATCAAATTATTACAATTCGGGTTTGAATGGCTGAATGCCAGTTTTTTTATGACAGGACAGGAAGCATTTAAAGTAAAAGAAAAAAAGTAAGCAATATCTGATTGATTTTTTGACAGGCCATGCCGGCAAGGCATGGCCTGTTTAATCTTAGTAATTATACCACAGGTCTTCCTGAAATTTCTGACTATTCAGTCGGTGTTCAATATCTACATTAAAAAAAGATCCTATCGGTTCGAAGATTTCAGGGGAGTTGGCCTGGACAAGTTTTGCCGCATCCAAAAGAACCTGAAAGCCTTTTTGGGTCATTTTTCCCAAAGGTCTGCGACAGGGTCCCCCCGGCATTCCCAATAACTGCATCAAGGTTTTTAAAGGAAGCGGATTCCTTGCCCGGCAAGTGACCGCTCCGAACTCAGATTCTTCCTGTGTGGTGACGACAACAAGGTCAAGCAGGGGTTTTAAAGCAGTTTGAATTTTCAGCGCGCCTTCTTTGTCTCCCTGGTTGAGCAGTGTCACCATCTGTGTAAGAAACTTAGGGACAATATTTGACATGACTGAAATTGCTCCACACGCTTTGATCTCAGGATCAACCATAATATCATAAACCAGGGCATCATCCCCGGAAAATATTTTAAAGTCATCCGGGCAGTATTTCCGGGTCAATTTCATATTGTCAAGATTTCCGGTAGCCTCTTTTACACAGGAAATATTTGAAAAGTTCTTCGCCAGGATGGCCAGATCCTGGGGCAGCATCTGGGCACCCGTTCTGCCCGGAATAATATAGGGGATAATAGTTGTATCAGGATATTTTTTTGCAACAACTTCATAATATTCTCTCCTGATTTCAAGAGAGCTTGGGCCATTATAATAGGGGTCCACCAAAAGAAGTGCATCTATCTTTTCTTCGGCGGCATGCCCTGCCGCTTCCAGCGTCTCACTGGTGTTATTGCTGCCAACTCCGGCAATTCGAAGGCATTTATTTTTTGCAAGTTGAGCAACCCGGGCAATCACATGATCATGTTCTTTCCATTTAAAAGTCGGGCTTTCACCGGTTGTTCCGGCTGCAAGTATTCCTGTGATACCATTTTCAATCTGAAAGCTGATAAGTTGTTCAAGGCCTTCCTGATCAAGTTCTCCTGCCGGGTTAAACGGGGTGATTAATGCTGTATAGCATCCTTGTTCCATATTGTACTCCTGCGGTTTAAATAAATCGGTTCTCAATGCATTTCCTTATTCTTACCTGCTATCACAAGTCTTCGTTTGGTTCAAGCCAAAATTAGAATTGTGATTATTTTCAATTGGTCTTGACACAAACTTGTACCGTAAATATTATAAGAGGTTTTAAATCAAGAATTTATAATTATTATTATTATAAGATTGAAGGATTATGAATAATGACTGATCAGGTAAAGAAGCTTCCAAAAGATGCAGATGAGCAAATTGCTAAACTAAAAGCAGCACTTGTTCAAAATGATGAATGCGGTACAACCCATTACAATCTTGCTGTAGCCCTTATGGGAAAGCAGGAGTTTGTTGAGGCTGAAAATGAACTTCATGAGGCCATAGACTGTAGTCCGTCACTTGCCGAGGCCTATGTCCTTCTGGGAGGCATCTGCCTGCAGAGAAAAGACCTTGAAGGCTGCTACCGGTTTAACCAGCGTGCCGTAAAAGCAAGGGCCGGTTTTGCTGAAGGGTATGGTAACATGGCATTTGTTCTTCTTCAATTGGTGGACGGTAAAGATGCCAGGGAAGATGAAGAAAAAATAGATAAGGCCATAAAAAATCTCAAAAAAGCCATTATTCATAATAAAAATTTTGTCCAGGCCTATACTACCCTGGGGACTGCCTATTTTATGAAAGGGCTTGTGCAAGAAGGTATCAAAGCAAATCTTGAAGCCATTAAAATACAGCCTGAATTTCCGGTTGCGCACAACAATCTTGCTGTGGCTTACCTTGAAATCGAGGACTTTGACAAAGCGATTGTTCATTGTGACAAAGCCGAAGAACTTGGTTTTGAAGTTGCTCAGGAGCTGAAAGACGAGCTTGTGCCTCACAAAAAGGCATAATGAACTCAAGTCTTTTTTGCTTTTTTATATCGGGTGAAGAAAATCAAGTTCTTCCTGGTTCGCGTTTATGGAAATTACCGTTGGCCGGAGTAGATACTGAATTCCCCACAGATACTTCTTTGAACTATCCTCCTTCAAACACAATTGTAACGACGGGGGATTATTTTTCAGCTGCTCGTCAATTTTTAGTAAAAAATGATTTTACACTATTGAAATCAGGTCTTGAAACGGTTTGTAAAGGACCAGTCCGGACGAATCAAATCAGTAAGATAGAAATTTTTCTTGAAAAACATGGCGCATTGTATCACCCGTTAAAAATTCAAGTTTCTTATAACAAGATTTGTTCATGTTCTTTCGTCCTAAACGGAGCGGTGTCAAAACAGGGCTTATCTTTGATTAACGATGAGTATAACCTGATATCAGGCCTGAACAAAGCCTATTTGAACCGCTATCTTCCCCAGGTCTTTGGAAGTCGGTATATAAAAACAGACAAAGGTAAGATGGGTTTCTTTCTGGGGGAATGGTTTGACGGATACAAAGAATTTCATGTTACCAAAGTGCTGGATACCAAAGCACAGGATACCAAAGCACATGATAAAGGGCAGATTGTATTATGGGATTCGGACGGCAGTTGCCAGTATATCTCAGAAACAGATGCGCTTGAAATTTATCAGGAAATATCCCGGATTTTGACCTATTATTATAATCTTGAAACCTTTGAGCAGATTTCTCCCTGGCATCATGCTGCCGGAGATTTCATTGTAAAGCAAAAGAATAGTCGTTTTCATGTTCGGCTAATCACTGTGAGAGGATACACACCGATAACAGAGTTTTGTGAAGGGGAACCGGATAAAAAAGTGCATATTTTACCTTCTTTGTTATTTTTCTTTTTAAATTTGACCTTTAGAATGCGCTTTGACCGGCTAAATGGTACTGGTAAACCCGTGATGCTCGAAAAATCGGTTATTAAGGCAGCCGTTGATGGTTTCTTATATGCTTTGGAAGAAAAATCAGCCATTTACCAATATGGTAATTTAAGATCTGTTTTTATTGAGTTTTTCGGCCAGTTTACTTTAAAACAGATTATGGGGATGATGGAAAATGTTTTAGAATCTTATCCGCCATACCCTTCGGAAATTGTATTGATAGAAGAGAAATTTGACTCTCACTGCAGGAATCTGTACTCAATTTTTAGAAATATTTAAAAACAACCTTTTTTATTGACATGTTGAAACTAAAATTTTATATGTGCAATGTTATTTTGCTTAAGTTGTTTCTGAGAAAAAAACGGCGGTTTTATAACTCTTTGGAATAACAACAAATTAAACTATTGAATGAAAGGTTTGCGAACTTTTTCATTAATTGAATGTAAATTAACTATTAACGGAGGTAAGTAAATGGCGAAGCATGAAACTCCTTTTCTGGACCAGCTAGAATCCGGTCCATGGCCAAGCTTTGTTTCTGATTTGAAACAACAGGCTGAAGTCAGAGCAAAAAATGAAGAAGGTGTTGAATTCCAGATTCCCCAGGATTGTGTAGATGATCTTCTTGGCGTATTGGAACTCTCTTACAAACATGGAAGAACCCATTGGAAACACGGTGGAATTGTAGGTGTTTTCGGTTATGGCGGCGGTGTAATTGGAAGATATTGTGATCAGCCGGAATTATTCCCCGGTGTTGAGCATTTCCATACAATGCGTGTAAACCAGCCCGCAGGTAAATACTATACAACTGATTATCTCAGAAAACTGACAAAGCTTTGGGATTTCAGAGGTTCCGGTGTCACCAATATGCATGGCGCAACCGGTGATATCATTCTTCTGGGAACTACTACTCCCCAGCTCGAAGAAGTGTTCTGGACATTGACACATGATTATGGTCAGGATCTTGGTGGATCAGGTTCCAACCTGAGAACTCCTGCCGACTGTCTGGGCCAGTCCAGATGTGAATACGCATGCTATGATACCAATGCAATGGTTCATTTTTTGACGAATGAATATCAGGATGAACTTCACAGGCCTGCTTTCCCATACAAGTTTAAATTCAAACTTGATGGCTGCCCCAACTGCTGCGTTGCATCTATTGCACGATCTGACATGTCTTTTATCGGTACCTGGAAAGACAATATCCGTATTGATCAGGATGCCGTCAACAAATATGTTGAAAATGATGCAGCTTACCCTGCAAATGCCGGTGCCTTTAAAGGCAGTAAAGACTGGGGTCCGTTTGACCTTGAAAAAGAAGTTTTAAGTCTCTGCCCGACAAAGTGTATGATGTTCAAGGATAAAAAACTTTTTATTGATGATGCCAACTGCACCCGTTGCATGCATTGCATCAATGTAATGCCAAGAGCCCTTAAAATCGGTAAAGAAACCGGCTGTTCAATTCTTTGCGGTGCTAAAGCGCCAATTCTTGATGGTGCCCAGATGGGTTCCCTGCTTGTCCCGTTTATTGAAGTCAATCCTGACAATGATTATGAAGCAATTACAGAAGTCATTGAAAACATCTGGGACTGGTGGATGGAAGAAGGCAAGAACCGTGAAAGATTGGGTGAGCTGATCATGCGTCAGGGTTTCCAGAAACTTCTTGAAGTCACTGGAATTGATGCCGTGCCGCAGCACGTACAATATCCGAGAACCAACCCGTATATCTTCTGGAAAGAAGATGAGGTTGAAGGCGGCTGGGAACGTGACGTTGAAGAATACAGAAAACATCATCTTAGATAAGGGAGAATTATAATGGCATTTATTTCTACTGGTTATAATCCAGCCAAACCGATGGAAAATAGAATTTCAGACATCGGTCCGAAAGACTATAACGAATTCTATCCTCCTGTGATTGCGAAAAATAAAGGCAAATGGTCTCACCATGAAATCCTTGAGCCAGGTGTCCTGGTGCATGTCGCTGATTCAGGAGATGAAGTATATACGGTAAGAGCGGGTGGCTGTCGTCTGATGAGTACCACTCATATTAATGAAATCTGTGAAATTGCAGATAAATATTGCGACGGGCATCTTCGTTTTACTACCCGTAACAATATTGAGTTCATGGTTGACTCAAAAGATAAGCTAGAACCCCTTAAAAATGATCTGGCTTCCAGAAAATTTCCAGGCGGATCTCAGAAATTTCCCATCGGCGGAACCGGTGCCGGTGTGACCAATATCGTTCATACCCAGGGCTGGATCCATTGCCATACACCGGCAACAGACGCGTCCGGTACTGTAAAAGCCACCATGGATGAGTTGTTTGATGATTTTCAGGATATGAAACTTCCGGCACAGCTGAGAGTTTCCATGGCATGCTGCCTGAATATGTGTGGTGCGGTTCATTGTTCTGATATCGCTATTCTGGGATATCACAGAAAACCACCTATGCTGGATCATGAATATCTTGATAAATTTTGTGAAATTCCTCTGGCCGTTGCCGCCTGCCCAACAGCAGCAATTAAACCGTCCAAGATGAAACTTGAAAATGGCACGGAAGTTAAATCTGTTGCGGTTAAAAATGAAAGGTGCATGTACTGCGGTAACTGCTACACCATGTGTCCTTCCATGCCTCTGGCTGATACGGAAGGTGACGGTATTGTTCTTATGGCTGGTGGTAAAGTGTCCAACAGAATTTCCGATCCAAAATTCTCTAAAGTTGTTGTGGGTTTCCTTCCCAATGAAATGCCAAGATGGCCGTCCATGACAAAGGCTATCCGGCAGATGGTTAATGCTTATTCTAATGGTGCCAATAAGTATGAACGTCTGGGCGATTGGGCAGAAAGAATTGGATGGGAAAAATTCTTTGAAGCATGTGAGCTTGAATTTACCCATCACCTTATTGATGATTTCCGTCAGCAGGCTTACATGAGCTGGCGTCAGTCAACTCAGTTCAAATTCTAAAAACAGGTTTTTTATTACCTGTTTATAAAATTGTTTAAGCCGGAGTGTATTATACACTCCGGCTGATACATTTCATTTCAAAGGAGTATGACAATGAGTGAACTTCTTGATAATAAAGAAGCTGCGACCAAAGCAGTGGTGGATTGGATGACCAAAAAATCCAAAACCAAAACCAAGTTTTATTTTAAAGATTTCTATAAAGTTTTCCCGGATGACAAACCAAGAGTAATTAAAAAAGTTATCAATAAAATGGTCACTGAAGAAGTGCTTGAATACTGGTCTTCCGGAAGTACAACCATGTACGGCCTCAAAGGCAGTGGCATCCAGCACTCGTCTGAAGGCGAAGAATAAGAATTAAGATAAGTCTTTAAGTTTATCCATGCAAAAGGGTGGCAAAAAAGTTCCGGGAATCATTATCGCCGGCCTTAGAGGTGGATCTGGCAAGACAATCATCTCTTTAGGAATTGCCGCTGCATGGAAAGAAAGAGGCTTTAAGGTCTCACCATTTAAAAAGGGACCTGACTATATTGACGCCGGCTGGCTTTCAAAGGCAGCTGGCCGTCCCTGCTATAACCTGGATACCTTTCTTTGTGCCCCGTCCGTTGTCAAACACTCCTATCAGGAAAATTCAAAAAAATGTGATATTGCTGTTGTTGAGGGCAATCGGGGTCTTTATGACGGCATTGATACGGATGGATCTACCTCAACAGCCGAGCTTGCAAAACTTCTAAATTTACCGATTCTGCTGGTTCTGGACTGTACCAAAAGTACCCGCACAATGGCAGCTTTGCTTCTAGGGTGCATGAAGTTTGATCCTGAGATCAGAATTTGCGGTGTGATCCTTAACCGGGTGGCGGGTAAAAGGCATGAAGGAAAAGTCCGGACAAATATAGAAAAATTTTGTAATATTCCTGTGCTTGGCGCTGTTCCCAAATTAAAGGCCAAAGATTTTCCTGAACGACATATGGGACTTGTGACATCTGAAGAGCACACTTTTTCTGATCAGGCGATTAAAGCGACTTTTAAAGTTGCAGAAGACAACATTGATTTAGATCGGCTCTATCATATTGTAACGGATGAAGACAAAGGTACAGATCTAATAGAGATTTCAAAGATTGAAAAAACCGAATATGAAGGCGCAAGAGTAATTGACCCTGAAGCATCTGTCACCATTGGAATTATAAGAGACTCTGCCTTTCAATTCTATTATCCCGACAACATTGATGCTTTGGAAAATCTGGGTGCTGACATTGTTTTTATCAGTCCTTTGAGTGAAGAGAGTATACCAAATGTTCATGCCATCTATATGGGAGGAGGATTTCCTGAAACCCATGCACCCCAGCTTGCTGGGAATAAGTCGTTTCGTGATAATCTAAAGAAACTATCTCAAAATGGGCTTCCCATTTATGCGGAATGCGGCGGACTCATATTCCTTGGTCAAAGCATCCGGCTAAAAGATCAGGAATATCCCATGTCCGGAATTCTTCCCATCAAATTCGGGCTTTCCAGACGTCCTCAGGGACATGGTTATACCAGGGTTGAAGTTGTTAATAAAAATCCGTTTTTTAAGAAGGGTGAAATTTTAAAGGGTCACGAATTCAGATATTCCAGTATTCTGGATATTGATTACCAACCCTTTGAAATGGCGTTTAAAATGGAACGGGGTAAAGGTATCCTTGACAAAAAGGATGGGTTTTTTAAACAGAATACTTTTGGAACCTATACCCATATTCATGCACTTGGTGCGCCTTCCTGGGCGCCTTCCCTGGTCAAAAAAGCAAGAGCATTCAAAGCTTCTTTAGCCGATAAACAGACAAACAAATAGTGATTCCATAAAAAAAAGAGGTTTTCCAAAATATTTGGAAAACCTCTTTTAAGTCGAAACCTTATTTTTATTAAACAGCTATTTTTTGTTCTTTATGTGGCATTTAGCGCATGTGGCTGGTGCTGGGCCTTTTTTCCCCTTTGGATCACCGGCTTTTTTATTGACTTCTTTGTGACAATCAATGCAGTTGCCGTGCATCGCGTTTTCAAGTACCAAAATGTCTTTTTTCTTCTTTTTCTCGCCTTTTTTCTTTTTAGGCTTTGCCATCTTTGTATGACATTCAGCACATTTTTGGACATTGTCCCCTTCTTTAAGATCAAGAGGCTTATTGTCCTTGTCGTGGTGACAGTCGCCACAGGAAATTTTATACTCTACGTTGTGTTTCTTGTGAGCAAATTCTATGAATTTTGTTTTCGGGGGTTTTTTCTTTCTTTTTTTGTATTTGTTGTAGTCCATTGTAATTGTGTCAGGAATATCTGTCCCGGCATAAAGACCTGTTGCAACAAAAATCACAGCCATACCTGCCGCCAAAAGCAAAGTCAGTAATTTTTTGTTCATAATCTGTTTCACTCCTTTAATAGTTAAAATTTATTTTACCTTTATACCGACGGTATTTCCATACCATCGATTGTTTTTTTACAATTTTATTTTTAGTTTTTACACCCAGGACAGTTCAAAAGTCAACATTAAAAACGTTTTGGGTTTATACCTGTTCTCCCTTGTTATCTGCGTCTCCCTTGTTATCTGCATCTGCCTGTGATTCAGTATCCTGGTCTTCCTTTGAATTTTCTTCCTGGTCGCCATCCATTTTATCGGCCTTGTCTTTACCGAATATCCTGGCGCCAATAATGCTGATTTCATACAGCAGCATCAAAGGAAGCGCCATCATGATCTGGGTAACCACGTCTGGTGGTGTGATGAGTGCCGCCCCGACAAAAAAGAGCAGCAGTGCATATTTTCTGTTCTTTTTTAAAAACGGCACAGTGACAAGCCCCATCCTGGCCAGAAATGTTAAAACCAACGGCAGCTCAAACACAAAACCGAATGCAAGAAGCATTTTTGATGCAAAAGAGAGGTATTCCTTCATGGATGGCATGGCATGGATGTTTTCAGTGGCAAACCCTAGAAAGAATTTAAACCCATAAGGGAAAACAATGAAATATCCAAAAGAGGACCCAATAAGAAAAAAGAAAACTGATAGAAATACAATGGGTAAAAAATATTTTTTTTCAGTTCTGTAAAGACCGGGGGATACAAACATCCAGAATTCATAAAAAAGTACCGGGGTTGCCAGAATAATCCCGGTGAGCAGGGACACTTTAAGATAGGTAAAAAACGCTTCAGGCAGTCCTGTAAAAATCATCTGAGCATTTCCATTTTCACCCATGGCAGTGACAAGAGGGGCTATCAGGATTTCAAATAACTTTTCTTTAAAAAAATAGGCACCTGCAAAGCCAATAGCCACAGCAATAAAGGAACGGACCAGTCTGTCCCGCAGTTCACCCAAATGTTCTGTAAAAGGGCTTTTTTCTTCTTTACTCATATGATTTAATCGGTTTTTTTAAGGTTTAAGATTCGTTGTGTCTGTCTTGTCTGATTCAATATCTGATTCAAAATCCGGTTCTGTATCTGCTTTTATGTCATCTGTATAATTATCCGGAGTTTCTTTACCAGCATCGTCTGAGCTGGAATCATCTAAGTCAGAATCATCTGAACCGGCAGTTTCCTCTCCCTTGGAATCTGTATCTGTTTCATCTTTAAAATTAGCGTCTTTTATAATTCCTTCAAGATCTACTTTGGGATCTGCGACATCTTTTATATCCTTAACAGTGGTTTCCACATCAATGCTGCGTTTAAAATCCTGGGCTGATCGTTTGAATTCTCCCATGGCGCGGCCAAGGGTTTTGGCTAAGTCCGGCAGCTTTTTCGGCCCTATAACAATGAGTGCTATTGCCAGGATCATTAAAATTTCGGGCATTCCAAGACCAAACATTTTTTTATTCTAACTCCTTTAATAAAAATTACTGATTAACAGGGTTTAAGTTTTACACTGAATGATGACTGAGTGTCAAGAAAGGATAAACAGCCATCTGTCACAACACGCGGATCAAATAATTTTTATGTTAAGTTTTATTGAAATTGATTAAAATCAAGTTCAATTTGATTGTGAATTAAATCATTAAAATTTTCACGCTTGCGGATCAATTTGGCTTTACCATTGATAATGAATACTTCAGCGGGTTTTGGCCTTGTATTATAATTTGAAGACATACTGAAGCCATAGGCTCCTGCATTCTTAATCATGATAATATCATCTTGTCTGACTTTGTTTAACAACCGATGTGTTCCTATATTGTCAATTTCACATAAGTTACCAACAATATTATACTTTTTCAATTCTCCATCCGGATTTGTAATATTTGTTATCTCATGGTAAGCATCATACATCATGGGCCGAAGAAGGTGATTAAAGCCTGTGTTTGTGCCAACAAAATTTATAAAACCATTTGTTTTTAAAACCACGGCCCGGGCAAGTAAACAGCCTGATTCACTCATAAGGTATCTTCCCGGCTCAAACCATATTTTGATTTTTTTCCCAAAGGAAACACAAAATTTATCATATTCTTTTTTTAATATTGCTCCAATTTCATTTATTTCAATTACTGTATCATCAGGGTGATGTTTAACCATAATCCCGCCACCAAAATCAACATATTCAAGATGATTAAATCGTTTGGCAATTTTAAAAATAGCCTTAACTCCCTTTTCAAAGACGTCTGTGCTCAGAATAACGTGACTTGAATGTAGATGAATACCATTAATTCTTATATTATATTTTTTAACAAGCGTTAAAACTTTATCAAACTGGATTAAAGAAATGCCAAATTTGGATTGATTATGCCACGCTGCTACACTTTTTTCACTAACCTCATCATAATGTTCCTTGTTGATTGATGCAAAGTTAAGAGAACTTAAATTTGCTTTTCCGCTGTCTATTTCTGAAAGCATATTTGGATTAAGACGAATACAGACAGGATAGCGGTCTTTAAATTCTTTTCCAAAAGCTTCAAGATTCTGAAGGTTTTCAATATTAATAGAAATACCAAGCTCCACTGCTTCCCTGATTTCACAAAATTCCACAACATTGGGAGTAAAAACAATTTCTTCTGGTTTGAATCCTGTTTTTAACCCCATTTTAATTTCAGGAATAGAGACCGTATCAATGCCTGCACCTAACATTCTCATATATTTCATGATACTCAGATTCGTACAGGATTTTACGGCATACATAATTTTATGGTCAATCCCCGAAAAAGCCGTATGAAAGCTTTCAAACTGTCGTTTAATCACCTGGGCATCATAGACATAAAGCGGCGTCCCAAATTGTGCGCACACATCATGTAAATCTATGTTCTGTATCGTATATGGATGCTGTTTCATTTGTTCGGCCTCTTAAATTTTGGTAATTGATTTTTTCGTAATATTTTTACTCTTTCCATTAATTTATTGACCCTGGAAAGCTGTCTTGGGTTTTGCTTGTAAATTAAAAAATGCCGCAGATGCCATGATAGCATTCCATGAGCAGCCCATTGGATATAATCATAAAGAAGCTCCCATTCTTTTTTAGTCATTTGCCTGATTTTATTGTATTCAAAAAGAAACGTCTCCATCAATGAGCAGTCAAGCTTATTCTTTATAAAACAAAAGCCGTTAATGCACATGCCTATTTCCATTAACAAATTATCTACACATACCTCTTCAAAATCAATAAGAGCGGATAATCTGCCATTTTTAAAAAGTGTATTATCCGGGAAAACATCACCGTGGATTAATCCTCTTGGAAGGGTTTGAGAGACTGATTTTAACAAATACGCTGTTTGATCTATAAAATAGGCATAAATTTCAGGGTATTGGAAAGGTGCGGTTTTAAACTGCTCAATTAATTCCAAACAATAATCAATATGAATGATATTTTTGCGCGGATACTTTTCAATATCTTTAAACCGATTTAATTTTGCCAGGCATTTTGCGATTTCACTCACAGTTTGATGATTAAGCTCAGGGTGTGAGCCTTCTTTAAATTCATATATTAAAATGTTCCCGTTTTTTGACCCAGTGATAAAAGAGCCGTCTTTTTTAGGGATAGGGTAGGCTGTGGGGAAATTAATTTTTTTGAGCTCTAAAAGAATTTCAATCTCATAAAGAATATTTTTTACGTCTTTCTGCTGAGTGCAGACACGATAAAAAAAATTACCTTTTGGGGTTTTGATTTTATAATTATGGTTGGCGAATCCTTTGGTTAATACCCTAGCCTCTACTACTTTTTTTATCCCATATAATTCACACACGTTACTTATTTCAGCAATATCAACAGCCAATCTTATCTATCTCCCTCCCACACTTTAAATATTATGTGACTATATATTTTTTTTGAGTATCAGTCTACAAATACTGATCCTCTTTTCTGAAGTGATTGCATATAAAAAATAGAAAATTATTTTAATCATATTTTTTTCTTATACTTAAATGGTCTTTTGAAAATTTATTTGTTTTGCATCACTAAATTTTGTACACTGATTTTTATGGAGAATAGAGATTTGTTTGAGAAGGTTATAGGATTTGCAGAAAGTGGAAACGGGAGAAGACTGCTGAATACTTTAAATAAGAGAGATACTGTTTTGACTTCTTTTAAGCTGGATGAGGTTTTGAGGGCTTATTGTGAAATTGGTTTGCCTAAGGAAGTTGAAATATTGAAGAAAAGAAGAGGCATTTTGAAGGATGATCAGTACAATGCTCTGGCTGAAGAGGTCAGGGTTAATTGTTGTCCTGAAAAGTATGAAGATTTTGCGGTTTCTTTGAGGAATTTGCTGCGTAGTGGTATGCGGATGAATCCTACTAAGATGGATGGTGAAGGGTTGGTTTGCGGTTTGTTTAAATCTCAAATAAAAATTGCGCCATGATTTATAGACAGTCATAACTTAAAAAAATTAAGAGATAGAGAACATATGTTTGAACAGACGTTTAAAAACATAGATGATATACTGCACAAAGACGCTGGCTGTGGAAGTGAATTGGATTATGTCGAGCAAACCTCGTGGGTGCTGTTTCTAAAATATCTGGAAGATTTAGAAAAAGACAAAGCCACAGCAGCCGAACTGACAGGTAAAACCTATACAAATATCATTTCTCCTGAATTTCAATGGAGCAAATGGGCAGCCCCTAAATTAAAAAACGGGGAATTGTAGGTCAAATGAGAAAATACAATCCTGATATTCATCACAGGCGATCAATCAGATTAAAGGAATGGCAACGACGGCGGGAACGGGAACAAAACCGGGATTGTCGCGGGTTGTGCAATCATTTAAACGGCATACGACAATTGAATATATTAAAATGGCAAAACAAAATATTTTACCATCATTTGATAAACGTATTTGGCAACGAAATTATTGGGAATACATCATCCGTAATGAAAATGAATTTATTAAAATATCAGAATATATCAAAAATAATCCCATAAAATGGAATGGGGATAAATTAAATGGCGGTGAGGGAAATTTTGTAATGGAATCATCAGCACCATACAATGAAGAAAACTGGATGGTATAAAATATGAATATAACAAAAAAACCAATCAGAAATTGTCCTATACACCACAACAGACGGCAAAATCAAAATCGATACGATTTTCCAAAGCGAAACCATCTGGTTAACTCAAAAAAAAA
>Ga0164318_10003490_pt1 | contig 14902 bp, 16 predicted proteins | sample GuaBasSedimGuay9_FD_113734 | JGI IMG/M metagenome (GOLD analysis project Ga0164318, IMG submission 113734) | Subseafloor sediment microbial communities from Guaymas Basin, Gulf of California, Mexico - Guay9, Core 4571-4, 0-3 cm | ecosystem: Environmental > Aquatic > Marine > Hydrothermal vents...
CGGATCATCATATTTGTGAACCGGATTTTTAATAAAGTCAGCTACCCATTTTTCGCCATTTTCGTGACGAGAAAGAACACCAGTAAGGTCTGGACCTGAACTTACTTTACCAACAACGTGACAACCTGAACATCCGCCTTCGTCAAACGCAATTTCACCGCGTGCTTGTGCAGAAGTTTGAACCGTTGCAATTTTACGAACTAAAGTATCTTTCGCTCTAATTCCAACGTCTGCTGTTTTAACCATATATTGCCAGATCATGTTTTCAAACAGAATCGCTTTTTCAGTATCTCCTGCAGCCATTGCTTCATCAGAGAGTTTTTTCTGTCCTGGAATCTGTCCATATTGGTCAAATGCATCTGTTACAAGGTTTGCAACAACAGGGTATTTGTCAAAGTGATTCTCTTTCAAGAATGCAACAACGCTCTGAATAACCGCGTCAGTCGCAGCATTGACAGCAACTGTTTTGTCATATTCAGCTTTTAGCTCTTCCGGAGACATTGTTGCCATTTTAAGTTTCTGAGCACTAACATATTTTTTGTTAGGATCTTTAACCATCATATAACCCATCATCTCAAGGTGAAGCGCTGAACAGAACTCAGTACAGTAGTAAGGGAAAACACCCTCAATATCTGCTATAAAGTTAATTGTAGATGTTTCACCTGGCTCAAGTGATGCGTGAACATCATAGTGGTCAACTGTAAAACCGTGTGTCTCATCCTGAGCACGCTCAAGGTTTGTCATATGAATTGTGACATTATCACCTTTGTTAACCGTAATACGCTCAGGGTTAATGTGTGAACGAACCAAAGTTGCATAAACAGTTACATTTTTGCCGTCACGTTCTATACGTTCTTGACCGGCAAGTGTTTTACCTCTATGGATCTTACCAGTTTTAGTGTTCGTACCCATCTTATAACGGACATGCGGATGCAGTTTGCTTGCACGAATTGCAACAGCTTGGTGAGGTTCACCTAGTGGTAACGGCATATCGACAAGAAGATCCATTTTTTTACCGCGAATATCAATCAACTGGTGATTTTGCGGGTGCAATGGTCCAACAGGCTGGAAACGGTCAATCGAAAGCTTGTTCAGTGCAATGATGTAATCGCCCTGAGGATCTGCTGATTTACCTTCCATACCACAAAGGTGACCAATGTTATAGTGAACATTTACTTTGTCAAGTACTTTTAATGTTTTGTAGTTCCACTTTACAACTTGTGAATCAACATACAGTGATGTATAGATCTCACCGTCAACATTTGAATACTGGTTATGTAAAGGCCCAAGACCAAGTTCAACCTGACCATGTAACGATTTTTTCATATCTAAGATAGGAATACCGTATGGATCTTTACCAATATAATCTTTCGTCTTGATCAGATCCATAATTTTTGGAAAACTGTAAACAGAAGCATGTGTATCAAGTTTACCACAGACAGTGATATAGTTACCATCAGGAGAAACATCAACACCATGTGGTGATTTAGGCTCAGGAATTAAGAAAAGTGCATTATGTTTAACAGCAACTTCAATAGGAATTACTCTATGATCATTAATAATTTCTACATTCTTCTTATCTTTAGCAAGTTCCGCCAACTTTTTCCAGTTATAAACGTGTAAAAAGTCAGTATCGTTACGAGACATACCCGCTTCATTTGGCGGCATACCTACTTCGATACCACCGGTGTACATTTCAGAGTTAAATGAGTTGGTAAATGCCCAACCATCAGATGCGTTTTTACCTGCATCACTTAAATCTTGCATGTATGGAGGCATTTCAAGCGTGAAAGATGCCTCTGCATCGATACGGCCAATTTTAGGATCAAATTTCCATAGCGTTGCACCACCACGATAAGTCTCTTTGTACTCATCAATTGGGTGATAGTTGTTATCGAATGGCGCAGCATATTGACACGCTTCAATGATATAGTCAGAGTTTTGTGTGAAGAATGCTCCACCATGCTCTGATTTGAAAACCGGATTCACAACAATCTGTTTTGTTTCAAAGTCTTCTAAATCAATAACAGCAACACGAGGATTTGCTTTATCATTGATAACTAACCATTTACCGTCATATTTACCATCTGTTTCAGATAGTGCCGGGTGGTGAGTATCTCCCCAGTTAATTTCACGGCCACGGATATTACCCTGACGTAAAATTTTTAATGAATCAACATCGTATCCATACCCCTGCCAAGGCTCCGGTGTAAATACTGCGATGTATTTTAAAATACGCATAGACGGGACACCATAAACAATCATTTGACCTGATTGACCACCCGAACTAAATACAACATACTCATCACGACCGCCGGTCGGCATATATGTTTTTGCGGCACGAATAATATCCTGCTCGCTCAGTCCACGCTCTTTCATCACTTTTTCAAGTGTTCCGCTTGCAGCTGTAGCAACAGTTGCTGCCATCGCAGAACCTACTAAAAGTGAAGTGAGTTTACCAAACTTCTCCATTTTCCACTCCTTAATAAAGAATCAAAATGTCTTAAATCAAAAAAATTTCAGACTTAACACTTTTGTAACACTTTAGCATTATAATTACTTCTATAATTTGACCTACGTCAATTATTTTGACTATTCTAAAAGATTTCTTACAAAAATATATAAATATAATACAATTCAAATAACTTAATTTATAATGTGTGATTTTTGCCGAATATATGGCTGAAGAGCAATACCCAATAAAAATTTAGATATTGCCAAGTCTTTTAATACTTAATACCACGGCTTTCAAATTCAAACTCTATGGCTCTCTTAATCACCTTATCTTTATGAATCTGCTTACGAACATTACCATGGCGATAAGATTCACACGCATCATAAAGCTTTCTGCCTACTCTCTCAGCCTCCATAGTGTTAAATGTTTCACTCGCATTGTTGCACGCTTTTCCACCCTCTTTTACAAGCGTGTCCAACTCCTTAGTTACAGCGGTATACTCAAGTTTTAGTTCTGAAGTTGACTTTTCATGGAAGTATTTTTCTTGATACTTACGTGCGGAATACTCTGTACTGTATGCTTGTGCACTTACACTTAAAAAGAGTAAAACGAGTGCCGATAATGTAATATTTTTCATAGTTTTTAATCCTAAAATTTAATCTAACAATTTTAGCAAATCAAGCTGTGATTTATCCAAATTAGTCAAAAATTATTGAATGAGTCTCTTTTTTGCACAAGACACTATCTTTAGAGCACCTCTAAGTTTTTGTTTATATGCAATAAATTTTACGGCATGATTTTAAAAAAATCAGTTACAATTGGTATTTCAAGGAGCTAGCATGTCGAAAGTTGTTTTAATTACAGGTGCAAGTTCTGGGATAGGAAGTGAAACAGCCATGTTTTTAGCACAGAGGGGCTATACGGTTTATGCAGGCACGCGAAATCCACTAAAGCTTAAAGATGTACACCATAAAAACCTTCACATTCTTCCTTTAGATATTAAAGATCAAGAAAATATTACCGATGCTGTAAAACAGATCACAGATAAACATAACAGAATAGATGTTCTTATCAATAATGCCGGATATGGACTTGTCTCAACGGTTGAAGACGTTACAGAAGAAGAGATGTTTGAACAATTCAACATCAATGTTTTTGGCGTGCTGAGAGTGTGTAAATCCGTCATTCCCGTTATGCGGGAGAATCAAGCGGGTATTATTATCAACATCAGTTCATTTCTCGGCAAGATCGGTCTGCCTTTGTTAACTTTTTATAATGCCAGCAAATACGCCGTAGAGGGAGTAACCGACTCGCTTCGATATGAGTTAAGGGACTTCAATATTCGTGTGCATTCGATTATGCCCGGCTTCTTTAGCACAAATTTTGCTAAAGACAATCTTGTCGTCAATAAAAATATTTCTGATAAAAACTCTCCCTATGCCTCACTTATCTCAAATCTCGCTCCCACAATAATTGAACAGATCAACAGCGGCAATGCCGCCTCTGAAGCAGCTGAGCTCATCTTAAAAACAGTCGAAGACGAGAACGCTCCGGCACGGACAACAGTAGGTGATAAAGCAAGTAAATTTATTCCTATGCGACGTGAGTTGAGTGATGAAGATTTTGAGAGACGTGTCAGAGATTACTATAATCTGGATTAGTCATGGAAAGTTTTTTTTTCAACACTGCCGACAGACGCTATAAATTCAGTGAGCTCTTTAAAGAGGGCGATCAACATATTGTACGTGTTGATATCTCGAATGGACTTGTCTATTTCGATATCTCTTTATTTTTGTCAGAAGAAAAAATAGTTGAAGTTAAAAACCTTGACAGAATGAACTTTATTGTTGGAGTCTCTTCTGGTAAATGTAAGATCGAAGACAAAATACAGAACAGAACCTATAAACTAAGTGAAAACAGTACCTATCTTTTTGGCTCTTCAAGACAAGATTTCCGAATTAAACTGGAAAAATCTGTAAAGACAGAGCTCTTTATCCTCTTTACAGCAGATTTTTTTATTAAAAGATACCTAAGTGACAAGCCGTATGAGCCCATAAACTTCTTATATAAAAAGCTCCAAGGAGAGGTAAGCCTTGAACTGCTTAGTGAAACATCAACAGATGCTCTGAGTCTTTATCTTATTGATAAAATTATTCACGCTAAAAATAACCAGAAGATGCACAGCATTATTTCAGAACACCGTGCGATTGAGTATATGATACATCGATTTTCACTCTTAGAGCTTTATGATACAGATGAGTACACTTCAGAGGAGTTTGAAATTGCCTCCAAAGCCAAAGAGATTATTTTACAAAATTGTAAAACACCGCCAACGATCAAAGCGTTAGCCCATCTCTGTGCCACCAATGATTTTAAACTCAAAAGCTATTTTAAAAAAGTGCATAAAACAACTGTCTATGCCTATGTTCAAAAATTGCGTTTGGAAAAAGCAAATTTACTGCTTCGTGAGAAACTCTTAAGTGTTGCAGAGGTGGCAAATGCTGTCGGCTATAAACACCAAGGACACTTCAGCTCTATCTTCTTTAAAACCTACGGCGTCTATCCCAAAGATATCAAAATATCCTTTAAGTGACAAATTAAAATCCCTCTAGTGATAAAATCATACAAAAAGTAGTCATAATTTATGATACTGTACCTATAATAAAAATACGAGGAGAAGATTATGTCAAAGGTAGTTTTAATTACAGGGGCAAGTTCAGGAATGGGTGAGGCGACAGCACGTCTTTTACATGAAAATGGTTATAAGGTTTATGCAGGAACAAGAGATAAAGCTCTTGATACCCCTAAGATCATCGGTGTGAGCAATATCTATCTGGATGTGACAGATACAGAGTCGATTAAAACGGCAGTTGATGTCATTATGATACAAGAAAAACATATTGATGTTCTCGTAAATAATGCTGGTTTTGGTCTTCTTTCCACCGCTGAAGATGCCACAGATGAGGAGATTTTTAACCAGTTTAACGTCAATGTTTTTGGCTTAATGAAAATGACAAGAGAAGTAATACCCTATATGAGAGAAGCAAAGTCAGGTGTTATTATCAACATCTCCTCTTTTCTCGGAAAAATGGGTCTCCCGCTTCTGTCGCACTATAATGCTAGCAAATACGCGGTTGAGGGTTTTGTCGATTCTGTACGTTTTGAGATGAATCCTTATAATGTTCGCGTTCACTCTATTCAATCAGGTCTTTTTGGGACAAACTTTGTCAAAAAAGGCTTAGTAGCAAATGCTAAAACAACTGCAGATGAATCACCTTATAAGGATTTAGTAGCTCATTTTGTTCCTATCGTTGCAAAAGCCATTAATGAAGGTCCAAATCCACAGCCTATCGCTGATGCAGTTAAAAACATCATAGAAGATGAAAAGTCACCTATTGCCACTGCCGTTGGAGGCGAAGCTACCACTTTCATTCCTATGCGGCGTGAGTTGAGTGATGAGGCATTTGAAGTCAAGGTTAAAGAGACTTTCGGTCTTTAATTAAAAGGTATCCTTATGAAATCATATATTATTCTTATTTTTTTAACACCTTTGCTCTTCGCCATTGATTCAAATGAACTACGCCAAAAATCATTTGATAAAGGCTTACTGCCTATGCCGACAGAGTACAAAACGCTTAAAGCATTAGTGGATGATCAGCAAAATCCAATGACAGCACAAAAACACGCACTGGGAAAAGAGCTCTTTTTTGATAAAGACCTCTCTAAAGACAGTACCATCTCCTGTGCAACGTGTCATGATATTGAAAAAGGGGGAGAAGATGGGTTGCCAACAGCCATTGGCTACCACAAACTCCCAAATCCAAGCCACTTGAACTCTCCAACGGTGCTTAATACCGCTTTTTCAAAGCACCTCTTTTGGGACGGACGAAGTCCCTCACTGCGAGATCAAGCCACAGGGCCGACACAGGCTCCTTTTGAGATGGCTTCAACACCAGAACTCATTGAAGAGCGTGTCAAAGCAAAACCTCAATACACAAGAGCGTTTGAAGCCATATACGGTTTTGATAACCCCATTACATTTGAAAATATTACCAAAGCCATTGCCGTATATGAAAAATCACTCATAACACGTGATAAATTTGATGCATTTTTAGAAGGGGATGACAGTGCTATGAGTGCTCAAGCACAGCGCGGACTTGATCTTTTCATTGATCTTGGGTGTAAAGGGTGCCACTTTGGCCATGGTATCGGCGGGCAGAAGATGCAGAAGTTTCCGCTTCGTGACTATAATGCACTGATAGACCTCAGCATGACCTATAATGAAACAACAAAGAAACGTGAATATAAAAGTCTTAAATTCAACTTTAAGCCCTATCACCCTTACCCTATCGAAAATAGAGGCGGATTTATGGGCAAAGACGGTACACAGTATTTCCGTGTTCCTATTTTACGCAATATCACCGAGAGTGCTCCCTACTTTCATAATGGTGTCGTCACAAAACTCAGTGAAGCTATTTTTCTAATGGGACGTTATCAACTTGGTGTTGATCTAAGCGATGATCAAGTTGATGCTATTGAAGCTTTTCTTGAAGCCCTTGAAGGTGATCTCATTGAGTATGATATAGATTGATGAAAACAGTAATACTGGTTCTTCTGAGTCTCGTCATAGTGCAAGCAGAACATATACGCTGGTACAGTAATTACGACAGAGCACATCAAACAGCACTTAAAGAGCAAAAGCTGCTAATGGTGTTGCTCATTGAAGAGGAGTGTCCACAGTGTTATAAGATGCTGAGTACAACCTTTATGAATCAGACTTATATTAAAGAGATCAATGAAACGTTTGTATCTGTAGTGGTAACAAAAGGTCAAAAAGAGAGCTATCCTATCGAAATGCTTTACACCATGCGCTATCCGTCACTCTTCTTTTTAAATAATCAAGAGTTGTTTATAGGTGAAAATATTTATGGATATGCAGATCCGGATGCTTTTGAGAGGCATCTGAAACTAGAGAATTTTTTTGATTAGTGCAGAACTGAATTAAGGATATGATCCAAAGCAGTATTTTCTGGCTCAATTGAGAATGAAGAACTATCAAAGGTTACCGTGACGGACACCATTCCATCCTCTTCAATTTTTTCGGCGATTAGCGTATTGCCCTTGTACTCTGTCATAAGCCATCCATTTTCTTCACCGGCAGCTTTAATGGTATGACGCATCTCTTTTTGTGACAAATGTATTTTTGAAGTTACATGCTCTGTCTTTGAAGCGACCTCTTCTACAGCAGAAGCTGTATGTGCTACTGATGGAGCCGCATGTTTAGAAACCACTGTACTTTTATTAAAAGAAGAAGATGTGCTCTCTATTCCCCCTGTCATTACATATGCAACATAGACCAAGACTAACACTACCGCAAGAATATTTCCCATAACAAGCCCTTTTATGCTTTTTCGCAGACTTCTCTGAGAAAGCTTAGATTAAAAGTATCATATAACATATTTTATAAAAGCAATTTTAAAGATGTTTAAAAGATAACTATACACGTCATTTTTTTCTTCTAAAAAGTCTTAATGATCTTTATTAGCAGCATCTAACTGATCTGCAATTGCATCTTTAAGATCATCTAAGTTATCATCAGTCGGTGAATTGACTTCATAGCCTTCTTTACTAAATTTAATACAAGCTCTCGCCTCTTCCTCTCCAAACTTTTCTGCAATAATCTCATTACTCTTAAACGGTGTCATATGCCAACCTTGCTGCTTTCCTGCACTCGTAATAGCTTTTCGCAACTGCTTTACCGTTACATTTTCAACATGAATCCTATTTGCATGTTTTGCATCTTTTATCTCTTTAACTCCATTTGGAGTAACACTTTTTGAACTACAGCCAACCATAGTAAAAGCTGACAATATTATCACTATACCAATTTTCATCATATGTTTCATTTTCAATGCCTTTTCTGTAAGTATTGTATTATAAGTTATATTTTATAAAAATGACATTGGTCAAAACATATTACCTTATTTTAAAGGTATAATAAGTTCAAAAAAGGGTTTTCCTTGGGTATTCCAGTTAATGATCTCACTATTTTACTTGTACTGACTTTTCCTATGTTTATATTTACGATCTATCCTGCCGTAAAGTTAGGTGATTTTATGGAAGAGAAATACGCTATAAGTGAAACACAAAAAAGAGCAATTGTCCTCTTCGTCACATTTTTAGGTGCCTTTTTACTTGCTCTTTTTGTAAAATATTTTTAAAATTTGGAGCCTTCAATGATTAAACTTATCTTTTCATATCTTTTATTCACCTCTCTTTTACTAGCAAGCAACCTCACCCCTGCCTATAGTGCTTTTCAAAATGGTGAGTATTCTAAAGCACTCTCCCTCTATACAGAAGAAGCAAAAAAAGATGATGCAAAAGCACAAAGTGCCGTTAGTTACTTCTATTTCAACGGAATGGGAACAACAAAAAGTATCTCTAAAGGAAAAGAGTGGCTAAGCAGAGCTGCAAACAATGAGCATGTAGCTGCTCAATTTGACTTAGGGATGATGTACCTTAATGGACAATATTTCACCCAAAACTTTTCTGAAGCCCTTTTATGGCTTGAACGTGCAGCCAAAGCTGATCATACTGAAGCACAATACAATACAGCACTAATGTACTACCGTGGTGATGGCACCGAAAGCAATGTCACAAAAGCAGCTTATTATCTTGAGAGTGCAGCACAAAACGGTCATACCGGTGCGCAGACATCTCTCGGACGCATCTATATGCAGTTGGTTCAGTTTGATGAAGCCATTCCATGGTTGAAGATTAATGCCAAAAATGGTGACATCGAAGCATCTTATCTACTTGGAGAAATTTACTGTTCAAAAGAGCTCTTTGGCAGTGCCAAAGAATGGACACAGTTGGCGATTGAGGGCGGAAATTCAAAGGCAGATGCCCTCTGGAAGAGATACAAACTAGAACAATATTAAGGAGCAGACATGAAATGGATCGTTTCCCTCTTACTACTATGGGCAGTCTCAGCTAACGCCCAATATCTTGACAGTGAAAGCTGCAACGAGTGTCATGAGAAGATTTACGCTGAGCATACAGTCTCAATGCACCATAAATCATCTATTTTTAAAGATGAAGTCCACCGCAAAGTCAAAGAAAAAGTCAACAAAGAGAAGTACTCCTGCGCCCTTTGCCATATGCCTGCTACAAAAAACCTCTCTTCAATGATCAGAGGAATGGAACAGCCCGATCCTAAAAGCGTACGGCAGAAAGACGGTGTCTCATGTTTCTACTGTCACCAGATCAACCGTGTTTACCATGGTACAACCTACAATATCAATTTTTACAGTTATAAAAATGGTGAAAAACCAACCTTTATGGCAGACCTTAATAATCCCGACAGCAGTGATAAACATGATTCAAAAAAGAATAAGATTTATCAGAATAGTGAAGTCTGTATGGGATGTCACTCTCATAAACAAAATGCACTTGAATTTGAGGTCTGTAATACTCAAGATGCTCAGGGGGCAACGAGTGACTGTATAGGCTGCCATATGCCAAAAGAAGCCGGCGGTGCAGAGAAATACAATAAAAGGGGTCGTGACACCTATGCAAGCCACCAATTTCTAGGCATTCACTCACCAGAGATGGTTAAGCGTGCCGTTGAATTAAAACTTTCACACAGCACAAATGGGCTTAATCTTGAGATTATCAATAAAATGGGTCATAGAATTATCACGCAGCCTATGCGTCTTAAATTTGTAAAAACCATTGTGAAGCGTAAAGGAGCGGTAATCTGGAGCAACTTTGCAAAGAGCCCTCTTGAAGATAAGGAGGCAACGTTCATCATAGTTTTTAAAGATAAAGAGGGTAAAAAAACGATGCCAAATAGAGCCGTCGGATATAAGATCAACCGAAATCTTCAGGCAATGCAGAGTAAAACGGTGCATTATGAAATTGAAGATCTTAAAAGCGGAGACCTTGTAGAAGCAACATGGATCAGCTACATCATCAATCCTAAGATAGCTCAAAAACTGAAAATTACAGATGTATCACTATTAAAAGAATATAAGGGAAGCAGTATTACCTTGAGGATTGAGTAAAGCATACTCGACTCCTTGATATTTATCAATGACACTAGTTAAGTTTGTCTTCTATTAATTATAACTTTTCTATATCTATTAATTTAATATGATAATTAGTATCAATATTATAAATGATATACTTTCCTCACTAAAACATAAAGGTTCTATTATGAAAAAACTATTAACAACTCTTTTAATGATTACATCTATCGCCTCTGCTGCAACTGTACATTACGACCAAAAGAAAAGTGAAAAGAATACAGTACACTATGATAATGCAAAAACAAAATCTTCTGCTATTAGTAAAGCTAACCATCCACATAATTCACTTTACAAGAAGAAGTAATTTATGAAGAGTATTATTATTCTTTCTCTCCTTACGGCACTCAATCTCTATGCAGATGCTGAAAATGGTTTGGAAGTCTATACAACAAACTGTGCTAACTGTCACAGTACTAAAATGACTGGGGGGATGGGCAAAGATTTTAATATGGTCTCTTATGAAAGAAAAAAGGAGGATATTGTCAAATATATTACCAGTCCCTCAAGAATGTACCGTGAATTCGGCTACTCTGCAAATGCAATGCCAAGGATTCCTCTGAGTGGAACGGACATCAATGATGTGGCAGAGTTTATTTCAGATTTACAACCGTTTAAAAAATGGATGAAAAAAGATTAATGAGAAATTGACTGAGATCAGAATGTAATTTTTATTCTGATCCCCTTATGCTTTGAATGTAAGGAAGTCAGTTAGTATTGTAACTTGAAAGCTTGTCATACTTTGTCAAAGTAAATATTTTTAACTTTTAGAGATAATTTTATAACCCGAACCATACTCATTATGGATTGCATCTTTTGGCAGTTTGCTTCGGAGACGTTTCATCAATGAAGTAATTGCATTTTGCGAAAACTCTTTTTCACTCTGCCCTGCAAAAATATGATAAAAAATTGTCTCATAAGAGACAGCATGGTTGAGATTGCTGCTTAAAAGCTGCAGCACCATCGATTCTCTCTCCTTTAAAGCAATCCCTTTATCATTTTGCCATAGTGTACGGCTCTTTTTATTCCAGAAAATATCATCACTCAGATAAAGACGTTCAGATGAAACTCTGATGGTATCTACAACATCCATCAGCACTATTTTAAGTGTCTCGGTCTTAATTGGTTTGATCAGATAGGTCACTAAATGAAGCTCAACCGCACGCAGTAGCTTCTCCTGCTCTGAATGGGCACTCATCACAATGATCTTTGTCTTCTCATCACGTTCTCTAATCTGAGAGATCATATTGAGCCCATCAAGATTTGGCATGTTAATATCACTTAAAATAATATCGGGCCGCTTATCCAGATAACGCATATAGGCTTCATGTCCGCATTGTGCCACAGACACATGTTTAAAAAATATGCGTAAATACTCACTGAGATATTCGCGCAGTTCTGCTTCGTCTTCAGCAATTAATATACTGACATCTTCAATCAACATAGGGTGTCCTGATCATAAAAGTTGCTCCTTCACTGCTATTGTATGCCTCAAGTGAACCTGCCATATTGTCCTCTACAATCATTTTGGCGATATAAAGCCCTAAACCCGTGCCCATAGCCTGATGTTTTGTCGTAAAGTAGGGGTCAAATATTTTAGGAAGTGCTGTGCTATCAATCCCACCGGCATTATCAGAAATACTAAGCTGTGTCACCTCGTCCTCTCTTTGAATACTGATATTAATCTTAACCTGATTAAGTGTTCCATGAATAACTATATCACGAATGTTGGAAAGAATAGAGACAATGACCTGCACATACTCGTTCATAAGTCCATACACCTTTAAGCTGCAATCACCGGAGACGAAAAGTTTCATTGTCTCTGTATCACTCTTAAAATGGACAATATCAAATGCCTTATTAACTGCATCAAAGATTTTGAATACCGATTTATCTTTATCGGGACGGTAGTAGTTCATAAAATCTTCAATGGTCTCCGACATATAGATCATACGCTTCTCCATCTTATCAAGCTTATCGTTCAACTCTTCTCTCTCAAGCATCCCCCGTTTACTCTTCTCTTTCAAGATACCGACAATAGTATTTACAATGGCTAAGGGTTGTCGCCATTGATGGGCTATATTACCGATCATTTCACCAATCTCTGCACGCTTAGACTGTTCAAATAGCAGTACATCACGCTCTTTAATTGCCCGCTCTTTCTCCTGAAGCTCATGGATAGTGTCAATCAGTTCCGTATTATATTTCTCTTCAATATAGAGTCCGCAGTCAAGGTTTTTCATCTTCTCTATCAGACCAGTGATGTATTTTTTCTCTATAATAGAACCATGCTGCGGGGCAATAAGCTCAATATCTAGCTTCTCAATCTTTGAGAGGGCATAATTGAAAATATCTTTGCTTGGCATATACTCCTGATGGAACTGCTTCGCCTTCTCAAAATAATCACTATTTGCGTAGAATTCCCATGACTCTTCAATCCCACCGAAAATATCACCAGAAAAAAGTGTCTTGGAGTGCGGTTCATAACTGACAAATGCACCGGGAGAGTGACAGTAGGGCGTCGTATGAAAGTCAAGCCTAAAACCGGTTGACGTGATCAGAGTATTATCATGTTTATCAATCTCATAATACTGTGAAGTCACCAAATAGTGTTTAATCAGCAGTGTCATACGTGAGTGGGTTACGATCATCAGATCATCTCTGTCTATCAACTTTTCAATAGCAGGAACGGCAGCAGCAAGGTCAGGGTCTTGGTGATGCAAAATAATATATTTAATGGATTGAAGCTCACTAATAGAGCGTACTTTACGAATTGTCTCATCAAACTCAAGCATAGAACCAGGATCAATCAAAATAGATTCATTGCCATTTTTAATGAAATAGGGGTGACACTGAAAGGGGTCATTTTCAAGATACATCCCCACCCAATGTATATTGGGGGCGATAGCAACAGCTTCTTGAAAATTAGGGTTAGGCATCACCTTCAAACCACTGTAGTTGTTTACGCAGTTCTACAACTTTACCGACAATAATCATAGCCGGTGTCGGGATATCTTTAGTTTTTTCAACAATATTTTCAAGGGTTCCAACAATTACCTGCTGATCTTTTGTCGTCCCTTTTGAGATAACGGCACAAGGATAATCAACCGGTTTACCAATCTCAATCAGTTTCTTGGAGATCTTAGGCAGATTATGAAGTCCCATTAAAAAGACGATTGTATCATCAGTTTTGTAGTTTTCCCATGGAATCTGAGATGTTTTTTTATTAGGAGATTCATGCCCTGTTACAACACGGAAAGAGACTGCAATCCCACGATGGGTCACTGGAATTCCGGCATAGGCAGGAACACTAATGGCAGAGGTGATTCCAGGAATGATCTCAAAACCGATATTACGTTCATAAAGATAAGCACCCTCTTCTCCGCCACGACCGAAGACAAAAGGGTCACCGCCTTTTAGGCGTACAACATTCTCATGTTTGAGTGCATGTTGATAGATCGTTTCATTGATCTCATCTTGCGGCATAATATGACGCCCGTCCTCTTTACCGACATAAACAAATTCACACCCATCTTTCGCTTTTTCGAGCATGTCGGGATTGGCAAGACGATCATAAATAATAACATCCGCTTCTTCAATCACGCGAAGTGCCTTAAGCGTCAATAGTTCCATATCACCCGGACCTGCGCCTGTCAGATAGACTTTACCCATATAGCTTCCTCATTTCTGTTACTGTATTCTTACTAATTTTTTCATTTAATTTATTGACTTACATCTATAAATAGATACTTTCTACGTCATTTTGATTCAAATATAAAGATTCCGGATGGTTTTTCCACATTTAGTATCTCTAAGTTTAACCACCATCCATCTGTATTAATTGCTGCAATTTTATTTGAATCATTGACAGAAACATATAATAGTGGCTTAGTATTTGACCATCTTACATGCAAAACTTTTCCATCAAATTCAAATCTTTTTATAACTTTTAAAGTTTTAGTATCTATAATCTGAATGACGGGAAATTTCTTTCCGCTAAAAGTAACAGCTAAATATTTTTTATCTGGAGAGAGCGCAGTAAATACCGGTAATCCCTCAGTTTCAATATTTTTAACAAATTTAAAATCAGGTGTATATACTAATACTTTATTATCCCCAACGGCTGGAATAAAAACATTTCCTTCACTAATACTCCAAAAACCAAAGTGTGGTACTTTTAATACCGGTTGTCGATCCCCTAAAAGAATATCAATTTTTTTATACTCCATAGTATCTAAATCGACAACACCAAAAAATGGACTCTGAAAAAATCCGGTAATGAAGTTATTATCTTTAATCATTGCATCAAAAGGCATAACTCCTACATTTTCAAACTCTTTATGTATTACAAATTTTGGAA
>Ga0164318_10003491_pt1 | contig 14902 bp, 14 predicted proteins | sample GuaBasSedimGuay9_FD_113734 | JGI IMG/M metagenome (GOLD analysis project Ga0164318, IMG submission 113734) | Subseafloor sediment microbial communities from Guaymas Basin, Gulf of California, Mexico - Guay9, Core 4571-4, 0-3 cm | ecosystem: Environmental > Aquatic > Marine > Hydrothermal vents...
CATACCATCAAGCCCTAGTTCGCCAAAGATATAAAAGTCTTTACATGTAAGGCTCTCTTTTTGTATATAAAGTAGTAGAGCAATTCCCAAATCAAAATGACTACCTTCTTTTTTTAGGTCACTCGGTGACATACTAACTGTTATCTTCTGTGCTGGAAATTTATATTTTATTGTTGTGAGTGCTGATTTGATTCTATCTTTTGATTCTTGAATGGATTGGTTTGCCATGCCTACAATACTAAAACCTGGTAAAGCCCTAACGAAAGCCGACTCTACTTCTACCTTCAAAGCTTGATTATTTTGAAGAGTAGCACACTGGAATTTTTTTGTGGTTTTATCCAATGCTATTTACCTTCTTTTAGTTTCTTTTTCCACTCTTTTTCAAATTTTTTACGTTTTAAATATGATAATTTTTCTATAAAAAGATGTCCGTTTAAGTGATCAAGTTCATGTTGAAAAGCAATAGCCATCAAATCCACTAACTCTTTTTCTATCATCTCTCCATCTCGGTCAAAATATCTTACTTTTATATTTTCTTTTCTTGTAACATCTTCATAAACGCTAGGAACACTTAAACATCCCTCTTGATAAGTAACACTTCCGTTGGCATCTAAAATAACTGGATTAATAATTTCATATAAATCTTCTGGTTTTTGTTCATCATTTTCATCTGTTAAGTTTATAATAAGTACATTTTGAGCAATACCAATTTGAATAGCAGCTAATCCTATACCATCTTTTGCGTACATTGTCTCTTTCATATCTTCAAGTAATCCATGAAGTTCTTTATCAAATTTTATTACATCTTTTGATACTTGCTTTAATTGTTTATCAGGATAAACAAGAATCTCACGCTCCATCTTCGCCTTTCTCTTCTGCTTCAATTTTGCAAACCACATATGGCTCTAATCTTTTTCCTGTTTTAGGTAAAGCATCTAGTGCTAAAGAAACTATTAACTCTGTTGTATTACCTGGAAGTATTGGAATTATTGCTAATTCTATATCTGTATCCATCTCTGCATCACCTATGAAAAAACTTGTTGCATATATAAGGTCGCTTATTCTTTCACATGCTCGTTTTGCATTGTTTATATCCGTATGCTTCATAAGCATTCCAAAAACACCCTCACCATAATGAGCTACAATATCACTTCTTCTCGATGTTTTTAAAAGCAACTTAGCTATGTTTCTTGTTAAAATCATCCTGTCTTTTGAGTTTACTATTTTATTTAATATGCCATCTTTTATCTTTGCTAAAACTAATGTACTTCTATGCTTAAATTGTTCTATCGCTCTATTTTCATTTTCAATAGCTTGCAAAAAATATCTTCTATTGTAAACACCAAATCTTGAATCAAAAACAGCTTTACTCTCTATCCCTTTTAAAATAGAACCTGTTTTTTCATAATGAGTTTTTAAAACTCCCATCTGCTTATCCATAAGAGTAGAAAGTTTTTTCAAATCTTCACTCAAAGCTGATGTGATATTAGTGACAGAGAGTTGCCCTGAACTTACTTCAAGTTCGCTGACTCTTTTCTTGACTATTGCTTTCATGACATTGATATTTTTATAAACCGTAGAGATGACTTGCATGATACTTTTAATCTGCCCAAAACCCTCTTTTACTTCCATCTCCATCTTAGCCTGATGCTCATCTTCGTTTGCATTCTCTGCTTCAAGCATATCGTTAATTCGTTTTTTAAATGAAAGAGGTTTATTATCTAAAAGTTTTTCAAAGTAGATTTGAAAATTATTTGGTGTTGGAGGTATGTTTTCATCCATAAGAACTTTAAGTACATATAAAGAAAATTTTTCTAATTCACTATTTGAAGATTGCTGTTTTATATTATCTATTTGAGAATTTGCATTTTCAAGATTTGCACTTTCGGGGTTTACGCTCTCTCGAGTTCTTTTGCCCAATCCACTTTGTATTTTATTTTTATCTAAACGAACCATCAAAATTCCTTCTAAACAAACTTTTAATTAAAAGGAGGATTTAATTCCTCCCAAGATATATTACTTAAAGCTTTTTTCTAGTACTTTATCAACCAAGCCATATTCCATAGCTTCTTTAGAGCTCATAAAAAAATCCCGCTCCGTATCTTTTTCTATTTTTTTGACAGTTTGTTTTGTATTTTTTGCCAAAATTTCATTTAGAGATTTTTTCATTCTTAAAATCTCTTTTGCTTGAATCTCTATATCAGTTGCTTGACCTTGAGCACCACCTAAAGGCTGATGAATCATGATTCTAGAATTTGGAAGAGAATATCTCTTTCCAGGAGTTCCACAACTTAATAAAAATGCGCCCATAGAAGCAGCTTGACCAATACAAATAGTACTGATATCAGGTCTAATGTAGTTCATCGTATCATAAATACTAAAACCACTAGTAATTACGCCACCAGGAGAATTTATGTACAAATAGATATCTTTTTCAGGATCCTCCGCTTCTAAAAATAGAAGTTGTGCTACTATTGAAGAGCTAACTTGATCGTTGATTTCTCCACTTAGCATAATAATTCTATCTTTTAAAAGACGAGAATAAATATCGTAGCTTCGCTCACCACGACCAGTTTTTTCAACTACTACAGGAACATAGCTCATTACTTATCTTTGCTAAAAAGTTGAGAAAAAAGTCTGTCTTCTGTTATTGACATTTTGATTGCTGGAAGAACACCTTGTTTTTCATACTGCTCATAATATGCTTTAGGATCTTGTCCTTGTTGCATTGCTTCAAAATAAATCATCTGCATTACTTCTTGGTCTTCTATTTTAATTTTCTCTGCTTTAGCTAATTCATCAACTATAAAAGTCAATTTTACAGAATCAACAGCTGCTTTTCTATACTCTTCTCTTTTTTCAGTAATTTTTTCTGGATTTTCAGAGTACTCCTTGATTTCATCTTCGCTTAGTTTTTGAAAAATATTACGAACTTGCATATCTATTTCTTGCTCTACGATATTTTCAGGAAGTGCAAACTCTATCTTCTCGACAAGAGCTTCAATATATGAAGGTTTTACCTCATCAGAAAATATCTTTGAAAGTTTTTCATTTTTAAGTTGCTCTTTTACTTGAGCCTCAAGTTTTTCAACACTTGGAGCCTCAACATCTGGAAGAAGTTGCTTAAGAGTCTCTTCACTTGGAGTTTCAGGAACATCTTTAACTTGAATTCCTTGAAGTTTTACTTTAAAAATTGAAACTTTTCCAGCTAAATCTTTTGAGTTATACTCTTTTGGAAAAGTAACTTCTATATCTTTTTTTTCACCTATCTTCATGCCAATAACGCCATCTTCAAACCCAGGGATAAAAGAACCACTTCCGATTTCTAGTGAATATTTTTCAGCTTTTCCACCTTCAAATGCAACACCATCAATAAAACCTTCAAAATCAATCTGAACAAAATCACCAGATTTAACAGCTCTTTTTCTAGCTAATGGCTTTAAAGGAGCAGAAAGTTTTAACATTGTCTCAACTCTCTCATCAATATCTTTTTTCAAGATACGAGGAGTTTTATACTCAGGAACAAGTGCTTTATAGTCGCCTAACTCAACTGTTGGACGAAAAGATATTTTTATTTCAACATCCAACCCATCATCAGTTTTGTCCATTTTTGAAATTGTAGGCTCTCCAACAACTAATTCCATAGCTACGTCTAACTCTTTTAAGGCATCATCTAAAAAGATTTTCAATGCTTCTTGTTCTACATCTTGTTTGATTTGATCACCATGTCTAGCTATAACAACATGTGCAGGAACTTTACCTTTTCTAAAACCATCGGCTTTCATCGTTTTTGAAATTTCTTCTGCCATTTTTTTTTGTTTTTCAGCTAAAAATGCTGATGATACTTTTGCTTCTGCTTTTGCATTTGCACTATCTATACGCTCTACTTTGATTTGCATACATTACCTTTTTCTAAAAATTTTTCTTAATATAGCAAAATTTTACTTTAAATGCTATTATATGTAGAATTTTATACAATAATTATTACTTAAATATTTAATCTAAAAGCAACAAAAAAGCAAATAAAAGATATAATCTTCCTATAAAATTCAATAAAAGAAATAACAATGAAAAGACAAGAAGAGTTTGAAAATGCAGTTAAAACAATGATAGAAATCATCGGAGAAGATACTAGCCGCGAAGGTTTAATAAAGACTCCTAGTAGAGTATTTAAAGCTTTTGAAGAGATGACACAAGGGTATCATCAAGATCCAGTACAAGTACTAAATGATGCACTTTTTGAAACAGATAACAACCAAATGGTACTTATAAAAGATATAGAATTTTACTCTATGTGCGAACATCATCTACTGCCAATCATAGGGCGTGCACATGTAGCATATATACCTAATGGAAAAGTGGTTGGACTCTCCAAGATACCCCGTATGGTTGATATATTTGCTAAGAGGCTACAAATTCAAGAGCAACTTACAGAGCAGATTGCAGATGCAATAAATGAAGTCATCTCTCCAAAAGGTGTTGCTGTTGTAATTCAAGCAAGACACATGTGTATGGAAATGCGAGGGGTTAAAAAAACTCATTCAGCAACAACAACTTCTGCACTTCGTGGTTCATTTTTGAGAAGTGATACAAGAAAAGAGTTTTTTGACATCATAAACTCTCCTATTCAAGCTCGTTACTAATGGCTCTTCATAGTTTCAAAGAAAGGCTCAAACAAGGAAATCTCTCTCCAAAATTTGGAACTATTAAAAAAATTAGCTCAACAACTATAGAAGCACAAGGACTTCGTCCAAGTATTGGTGATATAGTTAAATTAATCTCACTTGAAGATGAAAATAAAAGTGAACTTGGTATGGTTACAGAGATAGACCAATACTCATTTTTTGTCTCTCCTTTTGGTTTTATTGAGGGCTTTAAAAGTGGAGATAAAGTCTTTATAAGTGGGCAAGGCATGAAAATTCCTGTGGGAGATGAGCTATTGGGTCGAGTAGTTGATCCATTTGGACGACCAAAAGATAGTAAACCTCCTATTAAAACAACATCTTTTTCACCCATCATGAAAGCACCTTTGGATCCTATGAAAAGAGGTTTGATTGATGAGCCTTTTGGGGTTGGAGTCAAAACAATAGATGGACTTCTTACTTGTGGAAAAGGTCAAAAAGTTGGTATCTTTGCAGGAAGTGGTGTTGGTAAATCTACGCTTATGGGCATGATAGTTCGTGGTAGCATAGCACCTATAAAAGTCATAGCACTTATCGGTGAGCGTGGTCGTGAAGTTCCTGAGTTTATTCAAAAAAATCTTGGGGGCAATTTAGAAAATACTGTTTTAGTAGTTGCAACAAGCGATGACTCGCCTCTTATGAGAAAGTATGGAGCTTTTTCAGCTATGAGTATTGCTGAACATTTTAAAAATCAAGGCAGAGATGTCCTTTTTATGATGGATTCTGTTACTCGTTTTGCTATGGCTCAAAGAGAGATTGGGCTAGCTCTTGGTGAACCTCCTACTTCAAAAGGTTATCCTCCTTCAGTTCTTACACTTCTTCCTCAGCTTATGGAAAGAGCCGGAAAAGAAGAAGGCAAAGGTTCAATCACAGCATTTTTTACAGTTTTAGTTGAAGGTGACGACCTTAGTGACCCAATAGCAGACCAATCAAGAAGCATACTTGATGGTCATATAGTTTTAAGCCGTGAAATGACAGACTATGGAATTTATCCGCCAATCAGCATACAAAATAGTGCTTCGAGAGTTATGAGTGATGTCATAAATGAACATCATCAAAAATTAGCAATGAAGTTTAAAAGATTAAACTCAATTTTAAAAGAAAACGAAGTACTTATAAGAATTGGTGCATACCAAAAAGGTAATGATAAAGAATTAGATGAAGCAATAGCAAAAAAAGAAGTCATGGAAGAATACTTAGGGCAATCACCAAATGAATCATTCGATTTTGCTAAAAGTATTGAAAAGTTAGAAGCAATTTTAAAATAAAGTATTTTTTAATAAAAAAAAGAATATGATACAAAAAATGAAATAGGATAAAAAATATCCTAATTAGATTTAGATTAGTTATATGGAGAAAAAAATGCGAGTTTATTTAGACAATAATGCTACAACAATGGTAGATCCAAAAGTATTTGAAGTTATGGAACCTTTTTTTGTTAAAAGTTATGGAAATCCAAACTCTTTACATGAATTTGGAAGTGAATCACACCCAGCTCTAAAAAGAGCAATGGATCAACTTTATACAGGCTTAAATGCAAAAGATGCAGATGATGTAGTCGTAACTTCATGTGCAACAGAAAGTATCAACTGGGTTATAAAAGGTATCTATTTTGACCATATTTTAAATGGTGAAAAAGACCACATAATAACAAGTGAAGTTGAACATCCAGCAGTCATTGCAACGTGTAAATTTTTAGAAACTTTAGGTGTAAAAGTAACATACCTTCCCGTAAATGAAAAAGGTGTAGTTGAAATTAATACACTAAAAGATTTTATAACAGATAAAACTGCTTTAGTCTCTATAATGTGGGCGAATAACGAAACAGGTATGCTTTTCCCTATAAAAGAGATGGCAAAAATATCTCATGAAAATGGTGCTTTATTTCACACTGATGGCGTACAAGCTGTTGGTAAAATCCCCGTAGATGTTCAAGATGTTGATATAGACTTTATGAGTTTTTCAGCACATAAATTTCATGGGCCTAAAGGCGTAGGTGGTTTATATATAAAAGATTCTCAACCTTTAACAAGTTTACTTCATGGTGGAGAACACATGGGTGGACGAAGAAGTGGAACTCTAAATGTACCTGGTATAGTTGGTATGGGAATGGCAATGGAAATTGCTATTGAAAATTTAGATTTTGAAAAAAATACAGTAAGAAGACTCCGTGACAAGCTCGAAGATGAGATTTTAAAAATAGATGGAATGCTAGTTGTTGGTGACAGAGATGAGAGAACTCCAAATACGATTCTAGTAAGTGTAAAAGGTATTGAAGGTGAAGCTATGCTATGGGATTTAAACAAGCATGGAATTGCAGCAAGTACAGGAAGTGCATGTGCAAGTGAAGACTTAGAATCAAATCCTGTTATGGAAGCAATTGGCGCTGAAGCTGACTTAGCACATACTGCATTGAGACTATCTTTATCAAGGTTTACAACTGAAGAAGAAATTGATTATGCTGTTTTAGTTTTAAGAAAAGCAGTTATTAGACTGAGGTCTATTTCAAGTACATTTGCATATAAGCCTGATTGGCATGAAAGTAAATTATAATAAAAAATAAGAATAGAGGATAAGAATATGGCAAAAAATGATTTAATAAGTAATAATATTTGGGAAGAGTACTCTCAAAAAGTACAAGATTTAATGAATAATCCACAAAACATGGGTGAAATTACAGATGAAGAAGCAAAAGCAAAAGGACTAAAATTAGTCGTTGCAGACTTTGGTGCTGAAAGTTGTGGAGATGCTGTTCGACTTTACTGGGCAGTTGATGAAAGTACAAACATAATCAAAGATGCAAAGTTTAAAAGCTTTGGATGTGGTACAGCGATTGCAAGTAGTGATACTATGGCTGATTTGTGTAAAGGAAAGACTGTTGATGCAGCTGTGAAAATTACAAATATTGATGTAGAATTTGCTATGCGTGACAACCCAGAGACTCCAGCAGTTCCACCTCAAAAAATGCACTGTTCTGTTATGGCTTATGATGTTATAAAAGCAGCAGCAGCTTCTTATAAAGGTGTAGATGCTGAAAGTTTTGAAGATGAAATAATAGTGTGTGAATGTGCTAGAGTAAGTCTTGGGACTATCAAAGAAGTTATTAAAATCAATGATTTACATACTATAGAAGAGATAACAAACTACACCAAAGCTGGTGCATTTTGTAAATCATGTATTAAGCCTGGTGGCCATGAAGAAAGAGAATGGTACTTAGTAGATATATTAAAAGATACTAGAGCTGAGATGGAAAAAGAGAAAATGACTACTTTAGCTGATGCTAAGATAGCAGGAAGTGAATCTGAACTATCATTTGATGATTTTACTATGGTTCAAAAACTAAAAGCTATTGAAACAGCAATAGACAAAGATATCCGTCCTATGCTAGTCATGGATGGTGGTAACTTAGAAATCATAGATATAAAAGATACAGATGAAGGCAATACTGATATATATATCAGATACTTAGGCGCCTGTTCAGGTTGTGCAAGTAGTTCAACAGGAACTCTTTTTGCAATAGAATCTGTTTTAAGAGAAGAGTGCTCTCCTAAAATCAGAGTGTTACCTATCTAAAAAAACTTCTTTACATGTAGAGGGAAAAGTTCCTCTACATGTAAAATTATTGTATAATAATTCTTTAAAGGATTATTGTGAATAAAACTACACCTACACTTTTCCATATGTTTCTTGACACATGTGAAAAACATAAAGACAATACGGCATTTATATTTAGACTAGATAACAAACAGTTTGAAGTTAGTTATGAAAAACTTTTTGAAGATGTTCTTCTGCTTTCTCGAGTGTTTAAGACTAAAGGAGTCAAAAAAGGCTCAAAAATTATGTTTGTTTGTGATAATAGGTATGAGTGGATGGTTACTGACTTAGCTATAGTATCTTTAGGAGCTATAAGTATTCCTAGAGGAAGTGATACGCCAACGCAAGAACTAGAGTTTATCATGAAACATAGCGAAGCAAACTTTTTAATTCTTGAAAATGAAGCTATATACTCTTCTCATAAAGATATGATTGAGAGTTTGAAACTAAAAGCTACCTTTATCATAGAAGCTGGTAATATTCACACGCTCTTTGACAATATTTACTCTTATATTGATATGCTTAAAAACAGAGAAATTTATACTAATGAAATAGAAGAATTCCATGCTCTAAAAAATGAGCTAACACAAGATGATATCTTCACTCTTATATATACTTCAGGGACTACAGGAACACCAAAAGGCGTTATACTAACACATCAAAACATCATGTATAATGTTAGGATTTTACCAACACTTATAGACTTAAAACATGAAGATTCATGGGTCTCTATCTTGCCTTCTTGGCATATTTTTGAAAGAGCTACTGAGTATCTTAGTGTTGCTTATGGATGTACTTTAGTCTACTCCTCAATCAAAACTTTTGCAGCAGATTTACAAGAGTACAAACCAACTTTAGTGGCAACAGTTCCAAGACTTTGGGAGTCGATGTACACTAAAATCAATAATGCTATAGAAAAACAAGATGCTAAAAAAGCAAAAATATTTAAAAAACTAGTTAATATCTCTGCCAAATATAACTATAATTTACGAATCATTAAAGATGAGCTTCCTGTATTTGAAAAAGAAAATTTTATCTTTACGTCTAGTAAAAAATCTATCGCTCTTTTAAAATTAGCATTGTTATATCCTCTAAATTTATTTGCCAAAAAGAAACTAAAGGCTGTTCAAGAAAAATTTGGTGGTCGCCTTCGACTAGCTATTAGTGGAGGAGGAAGTCTTCCTGATTATCTTGATAGTTGGATAGATGCTATAGGTATCCGTATAGTAAATGCTTATGGTATGACAGAGTGTGCTCCTGGTATTGCGGGAAGAGCATTGAACTGCAACACTTTTTCTACTCTAGGGCTTCCAACGGAGGGAACTGATCTAAAGATAATAGGTGACTTTGGAGAAAATTTAACTCATGGTAAAGTTGGAGAAATCATTTTAAAAGGTGATCAAGTAACTCCAGGATACTATAAAAATGATGAAGAAAATGAAAAGTCTTTCACAAAAGACAGATACTTTAAAACTGGTGACTTAGGAAAACTAACCCTAAGAGGAGAGCTTGTTATAACTGGTCGTTCAAAAGAGATAATAGTCTTAGCCAATGGTGAAAATGTAGATCCAAGTCGCATAGAATCTGCAGTCTCTATGCTTCCTTTTATAAGCGACAATATTTTAGTAGGACAAGATAAAAAAGGTCTTGGTATGCTTTTGGTACCTGATTTTGAAAAGCTAAAAGAGTATGTTCAAGAAAATTTTGACAAAGCCATTCAAAACATGGAACAACTCAAAGAAGATACCGGCATAATGAATAAAATAAAAAAAGATATGAATGAATTACTTAACAAAAAAGATGGTTTTAAGCCATTTGAAAAATTACAAAATATTCACTTCTTAAAAGATGAGTTCAAAACCGGAGAAGAACTCACCAATACTTTTAAGAAGAAAAGACATATTATCGAAAAAAAGTACAAAGAAACTATAGATAAATTTTTAAAGTAATCTACTCAAATTCCATCTGCTCAAAGAGTCTTCCTGCATTGTGTTTTGCTAACTCTTTGAATGTATCTAAATGCTCAAATGCAGACTGATCTACATAATATGCATCTTTTAATTAACTCTTTAGTTTCGTTTAAGTATTATATATTTTTATAATAATAGATATAAGTTTTTTACTTTTTTATCTGTGGGTAGGCATTGATAAAGATAGCAGAGATAACAAAAATACCCCCAATAACAGTTAGACTAGGAGGAATTTCACCAATAAATAACCATAACCAAACAGGAGCCAAAGTTGTTTCAATTGTAGAAAAAATTCCAACTTCTGCTGAACTTATATACCTCGTAGCACCATAAATTAGAAACATTGAAAGAACTTGCATAAGCCCCATTGCAAAAAGCCAAAATAGACTTTTCAAAGCTATATCAAATGGATTATCAGCTATAAAATACATAATAAACATCAAAAAAAATCCACTAGCTGATATTATAAAATAGTGAGAAAAATTTGTAAATTTTCTAAGAAGAGTAAGTTGAAGTCCCATAGAGACTGCAAGTAAAATACCAAGAAAATCTCCTAAAAAGTTTCCTCCTATGCTAAAAGAGTTTCCAAAAATAATTACTACACCAAAAAATGAAAAACCTATCGCAATGGCTGTCTCTTTTTTGATTTTTTCTTTAAGTAAGAGATAAGAGAATATCGCTCCAAAAAAAGATGATGTTGCAAGAAAAACAACTGTATTTGCAGCAATAGTGTACTTTACTGAAAAAACAAATAATGAAGTACCAAAGCCTGAGATCAGAGCAATAAGCAAAATCATAAAAAGCTCTTTTTTGGCTTTTGGAATTACATCTTTTTCTCCTTTTATAAGCCATACACAAAGCATGATAACTCCCATAAAAAGCCCTCTATAAAAAGCAATTATTGAAGCATCAGCATCTGCGAGTCTTACCAAAAGTGCATCAAAGCTTAAAATACTTATACCTGAAGCAGCAAGAAGCATACCTTTTATACGCTGGTCAACCAATCAATGCTCTTACGCCATCTACAAACATTTGGACGGCTAACATCAAAAGTAACATTCCCATTAGTTTTTCTAAAGCACTAAGTCCTTTTTCTCTTAATATCTTATATAAAAATGGTGACATATAAAGTATAAAAGTAGACATACTCCAAGCCAACATAACAGAAGCAAAAAGTGCCCAAAAATGTTCGCTATACGACTTTGTCATTATCATGATTGTTGCTAGTGCTGAAGGTCCAGCGATAAGAGGTATAGCAATAGGAACCATAAAAGGATCTTCTACTCCAAATAGAGCCACATTGCCTTTTTCTCCAGGAAATATCATCTTTAGGGCTATAACAAAAAAGATAACACCACCTGCAATAGTTACAGAAGCTGTTTCAAGATGGAAAATATTTAAAAAGTTTTTACCAAAAAAGAAGAATAAAAGCAAAATAGCCAATCCAAAGATAGACTCTCTAATGATAATAAATTTTTTCCTTTTTTCATCAACTCCTTTTAAAATTGCCAGAAGCAAAGGAACATTACCAAAAGGATCTAATATAAACATTAGAAGAACGGCTGTTCCTATTATTGAAAATTCTGCACCCAAAATATTCCTTTACATGTAGACTTTAAATACACTTATTTTTACCTATATACCACTTAACCACTGCCAAAGTAGAGTAAGTCATCTCTCTTTGAGCAAAAGGTATAGAGTTGATTCTCATTTTTGAAAGCACAACACCTGAAACAAGCATAGTAAACAATAAAAACAAAAATCCTATCCAAACACTGTGAAGATACCACCAAAAAAAAGCCCCCATACAAAAAGGAGCAAGTACTATACTCAAGTATGTGACATAGACAAGAAATTTACACCCGAAACCTTCTATTTTAGGCATAACCTCAATTTGAAATAGAGTTTCATCGTGCTCCATAAAGCAGTTACTTTAGATTTATAAAATTAAGTGGTATTTCCATCTCTGCTTCACGAAGAGCTTTCATAGCCACTTGAAGATCATCTATAGATTTGCCAACAACCCTAACTTCTTCACCACGAATCGAAGCTTTTACTTTAAGACCTAAATCTTTTATCTTCTTTACTATATCTTTTGCATCTTCTTTGCTAAGTGTATCATTTATACTAACAATAATCTTTGTATTGCCACCACCAACAGTATCACGACTAGTCTCTTTAATGCCTTTTGCACTGATATCACGCTTGATTGCTTCACTTACTATAGTATCAAACATCGCTTCAACTTTAGAGTCATTTGCACTAACAAGTGTGATAACTTTTCCTTTTTCGTTATAATCAAACTCGCAAGTTACTCCCTTAAAATCCCAACGATTTGTGATGATTTTTTTTGCTTGTTCATACGCATCTTTAAGATGTTGTTTTTCTATCTCTGCTGTTATATCAAAACTATGTTCTTTTGCCATACTCGTTCCTTATTTGTTTTGTTTTTGTTATTCTATCTAAATTTTGTAAAAAAAATTTGAAAGTGTGATTTATTTGTGTTATACTTAATGCTACAATAGCCTTCTAGAAAGAAGACTAACTACCAAAAGGAACAAAATGAGCGATATTACTTTTTTTGATTTATCACAAGACCAACAATCAAGCTGTTTTTTAAAGATTTTATACCTTCTTTTTATACCCTTAGTAATATTTTTAGCGATTATCGCTGGTTATTTTCATATCATCCCTTTTAGAGTAGAAATTCATAGCCTTTTTCTCATTGGTATTATTTTTGTACTATATCTATTTTTTCTAAAACATAATGCCTTTTACGCTTCATGCAAATTTAAAAATGAACTCAGTCTTTTTAAAGAAGAACTTAAAAATTATATACAAAAAAATGAACTCCATATAGGTGGAAAAGAGAAAGCAAATGCTCCTTTCGATTCTTTTACCAAAGAGTACACTTCAAAGCTTAGAGATGAAAACTTTGCAAGTGTTGCAGCTGGCATCTTTCCTACTCTTGGTATATTGGGTACTTTTATCTCTATCGCAATTTCTATGCCAGATTTTTCATCAAAAACTTCTGCTGTTCTAGAGAGAGAAATCTCACTTCTTTTAGGTGGTGTGGGAACTGCTTTTTATGTTTCAATTTATGGTATCTTTTTATCAATATGGTGGATTTTATTTGATAAAGCGGGAATAAGTGCTTTTGAAAAAAGTGTAAGCTATATAAAAGAAAGTACAAAATCACTATTTTGGAGTAAAGAGGAGATAGAGCAGACATATTTTCAAAAAAGTATGGAAAACTTTGAAAGACTAAATAGCGTATTTGACAACTTTGCAAAAGATGAACTCATAGAAAACATGAATGAAACTCTAAACCAAAGAATAAAGATGTTTGATAAAATCATAACACTTGAACAAGCATCAATATCTAAAACCACAAAGATGATGAGAGAAAACTTAGAGATTACAAACCAAGCTCAAGATACACAAAAAGAGGTATTTGAAGGGTTTAAAATGATGCTAGGTGAAGCAAAAGAGACCTCTTTAAAACTAGAAAAAAGTAATGCCTCATTAGAAAATATAGCAACCTCACTCAAATCAAAAGAGGAAAGTTTAGAACAAATTGCTGATGCTCTTAAAAATATAAACTCTGAAAATTTAGAACAACTCTATAAAGCAATAGTTAAAAACTTTGAAGTTATGAAAAAAGACACTGATAAAATTGGTTGGTCTTTCAACTCTTATCTCAATGAGTTTGATGATAAGTTTTCAGATAAACTAAAAAATACTCTTTTAACCATAGATTGTGAAGTTGCCAAAATTGTGAGTTCTTTAGCAGAAGTTCATAATGTATCAAGATAATAAGAATAAAGACGAAGGACAAAACTTTTGGATTTCATATGCCGATTTGATGGCAGGATTGCTCTTTGTTTTTATACTTCTAGTTGGAGCTATTGTTGTAAAATATGTTTTTATTCAAACTGATTTACAAGCTATAAGAACAGATTTACAACAACAAATAGACGCTCTTGGTCTTAGCGAGAGTGCTTTGGCAGACAAGAAAAAAAGACTTGATGACATTAAAACTAAACTAAAAAATACTCAACAAGAAAATCTACATCTTGCCTTTCAATTGAGCTCAGCTCAAACAAGATTAAAAATGCTAAACAAAGATTTAGAAAGTAGCCAAAGTCAAAACCAAGAATTAAATACCTACATAGCAACAAAAATAGAAGAAATAGCTCTAAACAGGGGAGAGCTTCAAAAACTTAAAGATTTGATATTTGATTATGAGCTAAGAGAGAAAGATCTCAATAGTAAAAATGATATGTTAAATCAAGAATTAAGCAAAAAAGACAATATTTTAGTTCTTAAAAATGAAGAATTAGCTCAACTAGAAAATACCCTACTTATACAAAGTAAAATGCATCAAAAACTAGTTGAAGAGTTAGACATAACAAAAGTCAAAATCAAAAACTTAACAGGTATTAGGATTAAAGTAGTAACAAAACTCAAAGACAAACTAGGAAAAAATATCAAAATTGATCCTAAAAGTGGTGCTATTGTCTTTAATTCAAACATTTTGTTCGCACAAGGTAGTTTCAAGCTAAAAGAGGGATCAAAAAAAGAGCTTAGTGCTGTACTTCAAAAGTATATAAATACACTTTTATTTGATAATGAGATTAGACAATATATAGACCA
>Ga0164318_10003492_pt1 | contig 14900 bp, 10 predicted proteins | sample GuaBasSedimGuay9_FD_113734 | JGI IMG/M metagenome (GOLD analysis project Ga0164318, IMG submission 113734) | Subseafloor sediment microbial communities from Guaymas Basin, Gulf of California, Mexico - Guay9, Core 4571-4, 0-3 cm | ecosystem: Environmental > Aquatic > Marine > Hydrothermal vents...
ACACGGAAAACGCGGATTTTTCTGTGAAAAAACAAAAAAAGAATCCGTGAAAATCAGTGTCAGTCCGTGTCCAAATTAAAACTGTCGGGCAGGTAGTTTTTATTCGTCATTCATCATTCTCGCCTCTTCCTCTGCTTCTCGGAACTCTTGAGGGGTGTTCAAGTTCCAGAAAGTATGGGGATGAGGCGCGTGTCGTTTGGTTTCTTCTGGGGTGAGGATGCGGACATCGGCGTTTTTGTGCCAGGCAATCATTTTCCACTGGCCGTTCTCAATGGCTTTTTTGACCAAAGGGAGACAGGTCTCGCGGCGGTAGACGGCGTGGAGAGGTTCTAGCCCGCCTTCGGTGCTGGGGAGCGCGGCATCCGCATTCGTTTCGCAAAGAGTGGCCTTTAGATGTGCCAAAAGTTGCGGGCTGGCAAATGGCATATCGCAGGCCACGAGACCCACCACGGGGTTGGCACTCACGTAGAGGGCTGTGTATAGCCCCCCCAACGCGCCCCTGTTGGGGATAACGTCTGGGCGCAGAGGCAGGTTCAAGAATCGGTACTCGGCCACATTATTGGCGACCACGATAGTTTCATCCCCCAAACCAGAAAAACGGTCTATAACACGCGCAATTAGGGGCTGCCCCAGGAACGGGAGCAGGGCTTTATCTTTGCCCATGCGCTCAGATTTCCCGCCAGCTTGAATGATAATAGTGAACATGTTTTGATTATAATACAGTTGGATTATAATGAGAGTACTTTGCAGGTAACGTGGAACATAATTTGCGGCTATCCAGTATAATATGAAATGCCAGTTTTGAATTCTACCTTTTTTTCTGGCTCTTCTGTATCTTTTGACACCTTTAAAACTATGGCAAATAAGCTCGATATTCTCATCCTCCCCATTTTTCGGCAAGCGGGACAACTTGCCCCAGACGTTCCCGGCTTACACGCGGCTAAGCCGCCACGGCGCGCAGACCGCAGACGTGCCTCCGAACACCTGATACTTTACCTTGTTCTTCAAGGGAACGCGCCCCTTTCTGCTGACGCTTACCAACAACTTTTACGAGGGCTGACCAGCGTTTATTACAAAACGCCAGGCTCGGTTACAGCCGCTATGACGAACGTCACAGACGCGCTTAATAAGTACCTGCGCGACCGAAACTTTAGAGGCTCTTCACGTGGGTTACGCTCGGTGGGGGCATTTACGCAAGTCGTTCTTCGAGAAGATACCGTTTATATTTCCCAAAGTGGTCATTCGCATCTCTTTATAGTTGCCGCCGGGCAAGCCGAAAAATACCACGACATTGAGTTGGCTGGCCGAGGCTTGGGTATCAGCCGCGTTCCCAAAGCGCGATTTCACCAAGAGCAGCTCACCGAAGATGACCTCTTGCTCATCACCCCCGAACCGCCTCCCATTTGGTCTACAGCCGCACTTAAAAACCTTTCCCGCGTGCCAGTGAAAGGCCGGTACAGCCGTTTGCTTCACCGAGTAGAAGATGATGTTAACGCCGTTCTCTTGAACCCGCAGAAGGGAGCGGGCGAGGTGCGAGTTCTTCGCCCTAAATTGGGGGAGGAAAAACCCGCGCCCCAGAGCGTTGAACCGCCTGTAGAAGAGCAACCCGTCCCACAAACGAGAATCGCTTCCCCCCTGGCGACTTTGCGCGGCAGGCTGGGGAAATCTAAAACCCCAGACGCCGTGCCATCCCCCAGCGTCCAAACCGATTCCCCTTCCCCACAACAAGAGGAACAACCTCAGCAGCCCTCTCACACCCCGGCTTCTCCCTCAGTGAGAGATAAAATCCGCCAACTCCCCATTGGAAAGATATTGCTTACCTTTGGCCGCGCGGTTCGCAGCGCGCTGCGAACGATTGTTGCTGGCTTGGCTACTTTGGCAAAACGGACGCTCCCAGATGAAAAAATGCTCAACTTGCCTTCTTGGCTTTTGGGCTTAATAGCGGTGTCTGTGCCCATTATGGTAGTGATTTTCGCTAGCGTGATTTATCTTGAAAGGAGCGGAAAAATTGCCTTTACCAACTATTACGAGCAGGCTCAAGCCCAGGTGGAGCAAGCCGTGAGCATAGAAGATGAAGTTGCGTATTCGCGTGCGTTGCACGCAGCCCTAGAAAATTTAGAGCAGGCGCATAAATATAAAGAGACCGAAGATTCTAAGGCACTTTATAAACAAATTAGAGATGAATTAGACGTTTTAGATAGGGTAGTGCGTTTAGATTATCAGCCTTTGTTTAGTCATGGCTTGGCGAGTGACGTGGTTGTGACCGAAATGGTAGTTGATACTTATGGTGATTTGTATTTGCTGAATCAAACAGAAGGCAATGTTATTAAGGTCGCTAATAACAATGGTTACCAGGTTGATAAAGATTTCGTTTGCGGGCCTATTTTAGAAGGGTATAAACGAGTTGGGCCGTTGGTAGATATTGTTCCGCTTTCTCCAACCAGGTCTGATGGGGCAACGATTTTGGGAATTGACGCCATGCACACTATGATTTTGTGCGGGCAAAATGGTGATGTTCCCAACGATATTTTTGAAGATACTTCTTATACGCTTCCGAGAGGCCCTGTGAAGGCTATGGCTCTTTCTGAAGGAAGTTCGGAGAATATTTATATTTTGGATCCCAGAGAGCAATTGGTGTTAATAGAGTATCAGCGAGAAAATTATCGCATGGGGATTGAGTATTTTAGTGAAATAGACGCCCCTGATTTAAGCGATGCTATAGATTTAGCCGCCAACGATGGCGAACTTTATATATTGCATGAAGATGGGCATATTACAAAATGCGTCATCCCCAGCCCAAACACAGCGCCTAATTGCAATTCCCCGCTTAAGTTTTCTGACGACCGCGTTGGGGGCGTTTCAGAATCGACAATGGCTTGGACAGGTTTTACGGCTATGAAATACAGGGCGCAACTTGGTCTGCGGTTATATTTGCTGGATGCGGAACAACAAGCGGTATATTCGTTTACCCCCCAGTTGAAATACCAAGAACAATTTCGCCCTGTGCAAGAATTTACTGGCATTGCTACGGCATTTACCATAGAGAAACGTGAGCACATTTTCTTAGCTATCGGCAACCAAATTTACGTGGGGCGATTGGAGTAGGTTGGTTAGTTTGGTAGTTCGGTAGTTCTTAGTTCCTTGGTTGGCGAGGTGCAACGCACTCACGCCAAAGGCGCACTCGTGTGATGCGAGGTGCAACGCACTCAAATGCGGAGTGCAATGCACCTTGTTCCCCCGGTCTCCCCCTTACGGCAATCCTTTCCATATCAAGTAGCCCACAATATTTATCGCGATAATTGTCAAAACACCCAAAATAGAAATCCAAAGCGAGGTGTTGGGTAATTTCGCGGGAGGCAGTTTTTTTGTTTGGGGCACGAGCAAAGAAACAATGGTGATGTTATCGTGTCCGCCGCGCTCGTTGGCAAGGTCAACTAGCTTCTGAAGTGCCTCTGCCTGATCGGGTGTTTTCTGTAAGATATTAAGGATTTCATCATCCGAAACGAGGTCGGTTAGCCCATCGCAACAGAGCAGCACATGGTCATGGGGCAAGAGTTCCATCCCCTGGTTGGCTTTTGATTCCTCCGCGTTTTCCCTTTCACTTAACCGCAAGCGTATATCCACTTTCGCGGCTTTAGCAGATCCCAAATAGCGGTGAATGACATGCCGCCGGGGATGGCTTTTAGCCTCTTCTTTGCTTATTACCCCGTGTTCAATAGCTTCTTGCACCCAAGAATGGTCGGTTGTGAGACGTTGTATTTTTTCATCACGTACTAAATAAATTCGTGAATCCCCAATAGAAACAATATAAAGCCGATTGTCAATTATAAGGGCGCACACGCACGTAGACCCCATGCCTTTGCTGGCGTCCGATGCTTCAGCTTCTTGCCGAATCATCATGCTGGCTTGTTGAGCTCCTAGCACCAGGGAATGAAGTGGTTCTGAGCCATCGCTTTCTGCGATTGCCGAGCTAATTATATTAACGGCAATTTCCGAGGCGACTTCTCCCGCATTATGCCCTCCAATGCCATCGGCTACAATTCCCAACACCGCTGGAGTAGGATCGTCCTCGCTAAGGGTATACGCCGAAATAGCGTATTGATCCTCATTATTTTTGCCGCTCATCCCCGGGTGAGTAATTGCTGCTACGCGAATATGGGATTGCTTGGAGGTTATCATGGGATATGCTCCTCTGAGGTGATAACCACCTCTTGGTGGGCACTCTTGTCTTGAACGCAGAAGCGAAATTCTACAAGGCCAATGTGGATGGTGTCTCCATGTTGGAGGATGGTTCCTTCTTTGGTTATTGGCTGGTAGTTGACCCAAGTGCCAGCGACAGACCCTTCGTCTCTGAGTTTGAAAGTGTTTTCTGAAATAAATTCTAACCGAGCGTGAAGATCATCAACAGAAGCGTCTTTTATCAAAATTGTTGCTGCAGAAGCGTTCTTGCCGAACGTCTCTTCGGCATTATACACTGAAAGCGGCTCTGGGAAAAGTTTTTGAGCTTGCTCTGTGATTGGTTCTAAGGTGGCACTCGCTTGGCGGGCGATTTCCCCTTCCTTTGGCCAGGCGAAGCGATTAATCCAAGAGGTGATGCCTTCTTTGGCGGTTGGAGCTGCCTCGGTTTCTGGCGCGTCTTTTTGGGTCTCTCCCGCTGGGGGTTTCTGCTTTCGCTGAAAAGCCTTGGGGCGAATGCTCCCCCGGCGTAAGAGGATTAGAAAAGTGACAGCTGCCACAATAACGAATCCCATAGCGATAACAGTTACCTTGTATTCTTCAAAAACCTTGTTAGCTTTTCTAAGAGTTTCTATTTTGATTTCGGGCTTGTTAACCACTACCTGTATCTGTGTTGCCACACTGGTTTTGCTCAGCCCCAAATTATCTCTGGCGTATATTTCTAGGTAATGGGTTTCGCTCTCCTCATACTTGCCAATGTCCCAAATGAACTCATCAAAAGGCGCGTGGGTATTCCTGACCTCCACGTTCCCGTCCACATACAAAATTGTCTCTTCAAGCGGGCGAGGATGCCCGTCTGGAAATTCTATAATCGCGCTAATTTCTTGTGATGTGGGCGTGTAGGTCTCAATTTCAGCGGTTTTATCTTCGGGATTGGGATTTTCTCTGGTGATTGTTAAGGGTGGAGCGATAAATATTGGATTAGGCGGTTGGATGTCAAGCTGAAATTCTCTGGTGGTCGCTATTCTCCCCTCGGGGGTCTGGATAGCGGCACCCAGCGTGTGCGTGCCCCCAGACGTAATCTGAGATTGGTACGTGAGGTGGTAAGTGCCGCGTAAAGGCGCTATATAATCTTCTAAAGAAGGCATTACCTCTGCGCCAGAAAACGCGAAAAGCGTTCCCCCAGTTTCTTGCGCGGTTACCCTAAGCTGTTGCGCGCCAGAAGAATCGAAAAACGCGGGGGAAGAGATAAGCCAGACAAAAATACGGATATTATGTTCTTGGGCGCGGTCTGTTAGGTTCAAGAGAGCGACCACTTCCTCTGGAGTGGGGGAGGCGGTGACGAATAATACAACCCGCTTCATAGCTTGGTGGGGCAGGGGATCAGAAGCGACATCTATGGCGTGGGCCAGTGTATTTAAATTAGAGGCAGTTTCGTGTGGGAGAGGGTGATAATTTTCTAGCGCAGAAACCCAAATGTGCGGGGAACTTAGATGCGTTTTCTCAATACCATCATTAGTTATCAAGCTCAAATCGTCCGTGTTTTCGGGCGTGAGGTTTGTTCCCCATTCGATGAGTGACTGTACCAGACGTTCAAGGCGAGAAGTTCCAAGGCTGTCGCGAATGGCGAACGGAGGGGATACATTAATAGCTACCACAACCTGCGCTCCAGGGTTTAGCTCTTCAAAATCCAAGATGGGAAGATTGCTCCCGTTTTCCGTTAGCGTTATATTCTCAGATGTTAAACCAGGTAAAAAATTCCCTGCGCTATCATACACGTCTAGGTAGGCGGTCATTTGAGGGAAATTTTCGGTTTGAGGGGGTGTTAAGATAGCTTTTTGCCCAGTTTGCGCGTTTGTGGCTATGGGGAGAAAGAGCGCTAAACAGAGTAACAAAATACTCCAGGATTTGATCTTCATAGGGTGAATTTTAGCATACTTCCGAGAATCAGGGGAAAAAGGAGTCAGAAGAGTGTGCTAAAAAATTATTGGGTAAACCTTGCCCCTCCTCTCAATCCCCCTAGCGAAGCATCCTATCAGGGTGAATTCGACCGTTTTTTGTCGCATTTGGGGGCACTCTTCGAGTATGCTGCGCTAAGGCAGGGTGGGGACAGAACTTTCCAACAACATTTGAGTGCTCCCTGTAGATGGCAGAGCGGGAAATCTATTTTCCCCCAGATAATAGGAATGTGTTAGAATTTCATCCAGTTAACGAGACCTTGAAATTAGATAGAAATGAATAAACTTATGAACCAGACCATAATCTTAGCCTCCAATTCGCCCCGCCGGCGCCAATTATTATCTTTGATGGTTGATTCTTTCCGTGTTCAACCCTCAGATGTGGACGAGACTTTTTTGCCGCAAGAGACTCCGCAAGAGTATGTCTTGCGCGTGGCTGAGGAAAAAGCGCGGGCTATTGGGGGACGCGTGAATGGAGAATTTGTGATAATTGCCGCCGATACCACTGTTATGGATGGCGATGAGATTTTGGGAAAGCCTGCCAATGCAGAAGAAGCGGAGCAAACTCTTCGCCGTTTGAGGAACCGCACGCATCAGGTATTAACTGGATTGGTGGTTTTTCGACCTGCTGATGGATATATGGCCTCGGAGCTGGTCGTTACCGATGTTCCCATGCGAAACTACAGTGACCAAGAAATAGAACAATACATCGCTACCGGTGACCCATTCGACAAAGCGGGCGCGTACGCTATCCAAAACGAGGACTTTCACCCCGTCTCCGACTTGGACGGTTGTTTCGCTAATGTAATGGGATTCCCCGTTTGCCATCTGATGCTTCTTTTAAAGCAGTTCGGCATCGTGGTTTCTAAAGAGTGCCCGCTAGAGTGTCAAAAAACATTAGCTTACGCTTGTCCCATTTTTCAGGTGGTGTTAGCCAAGAATGACTAGTATCGCGCAGAAGAACACCAAGAGACTGCTAATTTTCAGAGTGATTAAAACTATCAAGTTACCCCAGGTAAGAAATTTATGAAAACTCGTTTTGTTTTTAGCCTACTTATCTTGCTTACATTGATCGGTTGTCAGACCGATCGTAGCCCAGCGACTGAAACCGCCGAAGCGCCAACTGCTACCCCCGGGCTTCCAACCCCAGTTGTGCAAACCACTGCCGTGCCTTCTGTAGAAGCGGCGGCAGCAGCTTACCTAGACGCCTGGGCCGCGGATGACTACGCCGCTATGTACGCCTTATTAGATGATGATAGTAAAGCCGAGATTAACGAAACGGAGTTCGCCGACCTTCATCGGGGTATAGCTGCTGAATTGGCGTTGGAAAGTTTAGAGTATGATATTTTATCTACGACTACAACCCCGGCATCGGCGAAGGTCGCTTATCAGATACGCTACAATAGTGTTTTGATAGGTACGCTCCAGCGCGACATTGTTATGGAAATGACTTTGGCTGGGGAGTGGCAAATCGCTTGGAGGAAAACAATGATCTTGCCAGAGTTAGAAGGTGAGAACCACCTCTGGTTACAGCGTCACGTTCCCTCGCGGGGGAATATCTACGACCGCGCCGGAAATGTTGCTGTAGCTTACGCTGAAGCGGTCTCACTGGGGTTGACTCCTCCCGTTGCTAGCTATAAAAAAGCGGACAACTTGCTCAATGAGCTATCACTGGCATTGGGAATCCCGCCTGAGGTTATTGCTTCAAAATACTCTGGTTACTCGGCTGATGGAAGTTGGTATATCCCCTTGGGCGCGGTTTCTGTAGATGAAGTGGAGCCCCGTTTGGGGGTTTTAGAGTCCTATACCAATAATGGGCTCTTCTTACGATATTTTGATGGCCGGTATTATTTTGGCGGTGGCGTTGCCCCTCACGCTATTGGATACGTGCGCTATATTTATGAGAGTGAAGTAGAAAGGTATATGCGATTAGGGTACGCGCGTGACGAGAAAATTGGCGACCAAGGGGTAGAGCGGTGGGGTGAACCTTATTTGACGGGCACGCGGGGAGGGACGCTATTTGTATTGGATGAAAATGATAATGTTGTTACTCAGCTAACTAGCGTGGCAGCGGAACCTGCGCAGGAAATTTACACCACAATAGACAAAGATTTTCAGTTAGCCGTTCAGGCGGCAATGAGCGGATATTATGGGGCAATTGTCGTTCTAGAGCAAGATACAGGGCGTATTTTGGCTATGGCATCTGCGCCTTCTTTTGATCCTAATATATTTAACCCCTATAACTACAACTCAACTCAGCAGTTGCAAGAGATGTATAATAATCAATCATCTCCTCTTCTTAATCGAGCTACTCAGGGTTTATATCCCTTGGGTTCTGTGTTTAAAATTATTACTACGGCAGCCGCGTTAGAAAGTGGTGAGTACGTCCCAGAAGATAGTTATTATTGCGGTTATCATTTTAACGAATTGGGCGATAGAGAACTTCACGACTGGACTTGGGATCACTTCCAAGAAGATGGAGAAACACCTCCTAGCGGCGAATTGACTCTCCCTGAAGGGTTAATGCGCTCTTGTAACCCTTGGTTTTGGCACATTGGATTGGATTTGTACCGCAAGGGTATGACAGACGTTATCAGTGAAATGGCGCTTGGTTTTGGCTTAGGAAGTGAGGCTGGTATTGAAGCTCTCGTGGAAGAAACGGGGAATATACCTTTTCCGCAAAGTGAAGTGGATGCGACCAATTTAGCTATTGGACAAGGCGATACGCAGGTGACACCGTTGCAAGTGGCGCAGTTTATTGCTGCTTTAGGCAATGGCGGCACACTATATCGTCCACAAATAATAGAGAGTATTCAAACGCTCAGCGGAGAGGAAATATACTCTTTTGAAAAAGATGCCCTTGGCGAGTTGCCCATTAGTCAAGATACTATGGACATTATCAAAAGTGCATTGATTGAGGTTGTTGAAAACCCCAGAGGAACGGCGTCTCATCGTTTCCGTGGCTTACAAATCCCTGTGGCCGGCAAAACAGGAACAGCCGAATCTGGTTCTTGGCTGCCACATGCCTGGTTTGTTGGCTATACATCTGCGAACGATGAAAACAGACCAGATATTGCCGTGGTGGTTATCGCCGAAAACGCTGGCGAAGGCTCGGATATAGCGGCCCCCATTTTTAGACGGGTAGTAGAGCTGTACTTTGACCAATACCTGAGATTTTATCCGTGGGAAGCGAAAATTGGCGTTTGGGCAACACCCGCGCCTGAAGAGACTCCCGAACCGTAGGGTGAGAGTGCGAACTACCCTATTACCCCGTTACCTCATCATCCATGAAAAGAGGAGATAGTAAATGTGAGCGAAAACATATTACGAGGAATGATTATTCGCGCCCAGTCGGGCTTTTTTATCGTGAACACAGCAGAAGGCGAGTTCTCTTGTCATTTGCGAGGACGCTTGAAACAAGGCCCAAAAACAGGGGATATTGTTGCCCTAGGCGATTGGGTGAAAATCTCTTGCCAAGATGAAAAAAAGGGGATGATTGAAGAGGTGGAACCCCGCCGAAACATGATTTACCGCATGGACCCTCGCCCTCAGGGCGAATATCGTCAAATCATCATCGCCAACCCCGACCAAGCCATTTACGTTTTCTCTTGCGCCCGGCCAGAGCCGCGCTTGCGCATGCTAGACAGGTTTTTAGTGGTCGCCGAAAAAGAGAAAACACCCGCTATCATAGTCGCTAATAAAATTGACCTCATCGGAATGGATGGCGCCCGAGAATACTTTGAACGCTACGAAAAAATTGGCTATCCAGTTATTTATACCTCGGCGGAAAAGAACCAAGGCATAGATAAATTAGAAGAAACCCTGATTGGAAAAATATCGCTCCTGGCTGGCCCTTCAGGCGCTGGCAAGTCTAGCCTGCTCAACGCCGTTCAACCGGGGCTGGGATTGGCTGTTAGGGGAGTGAGCCAAGCTACCAAAAAAGGGAGACACACAACCGTATTTCGCCAATTATTTCCGCTTGAAAAAGGCGGCTACATGGCCGACACCCCCGGTCTGAAAGCCCTTGATCTTTGGGATACCACGCCCGAAGAAGTAGATGGCTATTTCCCTGAAATACGAGACGCGCTCATGTACTGCCGCTTTAGCGATTGCACGCACAAAGACGAACCGGGGTGCGCGGTGAGAGAAGCCATCGAAAAAGGAGAAATTCACCCTGAGCGTTATCAATCTTACCTGCGTATGCGAAAAGTGCAAGAAGATAAAATCCCATGGTTCTAAAAAGACGCCCATTCCTCCCATTCATCATCCTCACCATTACTTTAGCAGCCTGCGCGGTGGAGCCTCAACCGCAGCTAACCGTGCCGCCGATTGAAGAGAAAACCCAAATTTCTACCCCCGCGCCAACTTTAGAACCTCCTGTGAATATGCTCTCAGTTTGTATCGGCGCGGAACCTAGCTCACTCTTTTTATATGGGGATGCTTCGCCCTCTGCCCAAGCCATTCGCCAAGCTATTTACGATAATCCAGTAAATGTGCTGGGGGTTGGCGTTGACCCCGTAATTCTGACGCAATTCCCTTCCCAGGCGAACGGGAGCGTAACCATTCTCCCGGTGGAAGTACAGCCCGGAACGGATGTCGTTGATGCCTCAGGCAATCTAACATACCTCACCTCAGGGGTGGAATATCGCCCGGCGGGGTGTTTTTCACCAGAATGTGCCCAAATATACTCAGGGGCAGGCTCGGTGATGGTCGACCAGGTGGTGGTGCGCTTTGAACTCCTAGAGAATTTGCGCTGGTCGGATGGAGTTCCGCTGACGGCGGCAGATTCTGTTTATTCGTATCAGGTAGCAAAGGCTTTGTTTTCTCAATTCGCTCCCCGCAGCTTGCGCTTTACGCAAACTTATTGGGCTTTAGACGATCAGAAAATAGAATGGCGCGGAGTGCCGGGTTATCAGGGAATTTCGGCTTACACGGATCATTTTTTCACGCCGCTGCCTAAACACGCTTGGGGGGTATTTACGCTCAATGAACTGCTCACCACCCCGAATACCACGCAAAGGCCGCTAGGGTGGGGGCCATACGTTTTAGACGAGTGGAAGGTTGGGGATCATATCTCCCTCCACAAAAATCCCCACTATTTTAAAGCCACAGAAAATTTTCCGTATTTTGATCACATTAGTTTTCGCTTTGTAGAGGGTAGTGAAGATGCCCTGGCTGCCTTTTTGAGCGGGGAATGTGATGTGGTGGGGGGCGTGGAGGGGTTGATTAACGATTTGGACACCTTGCAAGGTTTGGAGCAAGAAGGAGAGTTGCGCGTCATTTTTAAAGAGGGTTTGGCGTGGGAGCAGGCGGCTTTTGGTATATCTTCGCTGGATGCTCAGGCAGGAAATTTGTTCCAGGAACAGAAAACACGCCAGGCTATTGCCAAATGCGTGGATAGAGAGGCGGTGGCGCGAGGGGTGGGGGCCGCCGGGCAAGTGGCGAATAGTTATTTGCCCAGGGCGCACCCGCTGAATGACTTGGGGAATGTTTATGCTTTTGCGCCTCAAGAAGCTTCACGGATGTTAGAAGAGGCGGGTTGGGTTGATGGTGACCAGAACCCTGCTACGCCTCGTTTGGCCGCGGGTGTGCCGGGTGTGGCGGATGGCGTTCCCTTGGCGTTCACCTATTATGTGGCGGGTGACGCTGTGCCAGTAGCGGCGGAAATTATCCGTGATGGTTTGGCGCAGTGCGGCGTGGAGGTGACGCTTGTAGTCCAGGACGCCGAGACATTGTTGGCGCCAGGCCCAGAAGGTACGGTATTTGGCCGTCAGTTCGAGATGGCGCAATTTGCTTGGAGTTTTGGCGGTGAGAGTCTGTGTAGGTTGTTCATGAGTTCGGAAATTCCTGGCCTTTACCCCGAATATTCCAAGGGATGGGGGGGCGGCAACGCGCCGGGGTACAGTAATCCCAATTTTGATGCTGCTTGTAATTTGGCGCTGACCTCACTCCCAGACGCTGAAGAAACTATTCAGGCTCATCGAGCCGCACTAGCTATTTTCGCGGAAGATGTTCCCGTGCTCCCGCTTTATTTTCGGCGCGAAGTGGTGTTGGTGAAACCCGGGATTGTTGGCCCAGAAACAGGTGAGTTTCCGCTTTTTTGGAATTTGGAAGAGTATATCCGCGTTTTTGAGTAGTGTGCGGGAGCTATAAGTTTTGCTGTCAAAATAAGCATAAAGTGAGGTTTTGGGCTTCTAGGCGTGTTTTTTGTCATTTTGAGGATAAGGGCAGATAAGTTTTAATTTGACCGGTGAAATGGTGAATGTTTAGAAGTACATCGTGTTTCTTTATACATGAGCCAGAAATTTCACCATAAAAGCCATTTCGAGCAACTTTATTGTCAATAATGGTGTTGAATTCAACGATGTGAATGTTGGTAAAATCCTCTTTGCTAAGGTGCTTTTAAAAATATCTTAGTTCGCTAAATTAAACGAAATTGATTGAACCTGATAGAAGTTCCATGAGTATTAATGTAACTGCCTATGTTGATGAACGTGTCAAATTGCGACCATTCCTTTTTGCTTGCGAGTGATTGTTTACTTAAGAGTATGCTTCACTATCAGCGAAAAATGCTTCGCAATGACAATCAAATTTAGAATTGCTGAGATTTTAGAATTGGATTTGGAAGTTTATAGTTGGTATGGTAGAATACTGGACGGTAAGGTCTAGTACGGGGGATGTTGGGCGATTGATTTAGGCATGAAATTTGTACTGAATAGTATTAAAATATATCTTATGCAGGAAAGCGATAGACCAAATGCTCGTTTTGAAAGGTCATTAATAAAAATAGCCATTATTTTAGCAAATAATTTCTAATAGTTGATTGGGAAGAGCATATAGCTCTTTCTGGCTTTGAGGAGGTAAGGACATTGGAAGATAGAGAAGTAATTCTGGATATTAAAAATTTGCGAACCAGGTTTGCTACACACGAAGGTCTTGTCCACGCAGTTAATGGGGTTTCTTATCAATTGCACGCTGGCGAAACCTTGGGGATTGTTGGAGAGAGCGGTTGTGGCAAAAGTGTCTCAATGCTTTCTGTGATGAGATTGCTGCAAGTTCCGCCTGCCCAAATTATAGCCGACTCAATTAAATTTAAAGGTGAAGATTTGATGTCGTTCTCTCGCTCGGAGATGCGCCGCGTCCGTGGCAACGAGATAGCTATGATTTTCCAGGATCCAATGACGTCATTGAATCCTGTTTTAACAATTGGATATCAAATTAAAGAACCTTTGAAATTGCACATGGGTTTAAGTGATGACGAGGCTGCTAAGCGTGCGGCAGAATTACTTTCGCTAGTAGAGATACCAGATGCTGAATCTCGCTTAAACGATTACCCGCACCAATTTTCTGGTGGTATGCGCCAACGTGCCATGGTTGCTATTGCATTGGCTTGTAATCCGACTTTATTGATTGCTGATGAGCCAACTACTGCTTTGGACGTGACTATTCAGGCTCAGTTGGTTGACTTGGTGAAGCAACTGCAAAACGAATTGGGGATGGCCCTAATCTGGATCACTCACGACTTGGGCATTGTCGCCGGTTTGGCGGAGCGCGTAATTGTGATGTACGCTGGCTTTGTAGTAGAAGATGCACTGGTGGATGATTTGTACGCTAATCCACGCCATCCTTATACAGCCGCTTTGTTGCGTTCATTACCAAGGATGGATGGTAGCCCGGGCGAAGCTTTGGAAGTTATTGAAGGTCTTCCCCCAGGGTTGTTACAAGAACCGGTAGGGTGTCCTTTTGCTCCTCGCTGCAAATTTGTGAAAGACAAATGTCGAGAAGAAAACCCGATTTTACAAGAGTTTGCGCCGAAGCACAATGTGGCTTGCTGGATTGATATAAAAACAGGTGAATTTAAATGAGGGAAGAAAAAGCATTAGTTAGAGTTGAGAATCTTGTAAAGCATTTTCCTATTACCCGGGGAGTTGTTTTTCAAAAGCAAATTGGAGCAGTCAAGGCTGTTGATGATATATCCTTTGAGATTCGAAGAGGAGAGACTTTGGGTCTGGTTGGCGAGAGTGGGTGTGGCAAGTCAACTACTGGGCGGACGATTCTCCAATTGCACACTCCTACTGCCGGTAAAGTGTATTATGATGGTGAGGATTTGACAGATATTTCAAGCGGGAAAATGCGCGAATTGCGAAAAAACATCCAAATTATTTTCCAGGATCCATACGCTTCTTTGAACCCTCGCATGACGGTGGGCAATATTATTGCTGAGCCTTTGGATGTGCATAATATTGGCAGTACTAATGACCGCCGCGAACGGGTACAGGAGTTATTGAAATTAGTTGGATTGAATCCTTACTTTGTGAATCGCTATCCACACGAGTTTTCAGGCGGCCAACGCCAACGGATAGGGGTTGCACGTGCGTTAGCATTGAACCCAGATTTCATTGTTTGTGATGAGCCTATTTCAGCTTTAGATGTCTCTATTCAGGCCCAAGTCGTAAATTTGCTAGAAAAATTACAGAAAGAACTAGGGTTAACATATTTGTTCATTGCCCACGACTTGAGCATGGTGCGCCATATTTCAGATCGTATTGCGGTAATGTATCTTGGGAAAATTGTCGAACTAGCAAGCCGTGATGAACTTTATACTCACACGAAGCATCCCTATACTAAAGCGCTGTTATCAGCTGTCCCAACTCCTGACCCTGTTTTAGAGCGTAAACGAGAACGGGTGATTTTGAAAGGACATGTGCCAAGTCCTTCTAATCCACCATCAGGATGTCATTTTCATACTCGATGTCCTAGTGCTAT
>Ga0164318_10003493_pt1 | contig 14898 bp, 12 predicted proteins | sample GuaBasSedimGuay9_FD_113734 | JGI IMG/M metagenome (GOLD analysis project Ga0164318, IMG submission 113734) | Subseafloor sediment microbial communities from Guaymas Basin, Gulf of California, Mexico - Guay9, Core 4571-4, 0-3 cm | ecosystem: Environmental > Aquatic > Marine > Hydrothermal vents...
CATAATATTATATTCAACCTGGTTACATGCCAGAGGAATAGATGAATATTTCTGAGCTTCTCTCATCTGATCCACATCAAAATTGCTCACGCCTATATAGTGTACAAGACCTTTTGCCACGAGCTCGTTTAATGCTTTAAAAGTCTCTTCCATAGGTATATCAGGATTGGGCCAATGAATCAAATAAAGATCAATAAAATCTATTCCCATCCTTTTTAAACTACCATTAAAAGATTTAAAAACTTTCTCATATTTTAAGTTAGCAGGCCATATCTTTGATGTAATAAACAATTTTTCTCTATCAAAACCTTTTATAGCTTCGCCAACAAGTTCTTCTGTATGACCTTCTCCATACATTTCTGCTGTATCTATTAATGTATATCCCATATCAAGAGCTTCCCTAATAGCCCTGATACATTCTTTATCCCGTGAAGTATCCTTTTGTTCTTCGCCACCCATTGTCCATGTACCAAGACCAATCACAGGTATCTCTTTTCCATCGTATAATTTTTCATAAAACATTTAATCCTTCTCCACACTTTATTGGAAATATAGATTATGTTGCTTATTTAAGATTTCTCACTCCACTTCGTTCCATTCGAAATGACATAGGGCAATGCAATAAATTAAATCAGTACTGTTATGTTATACCGATTCAAAATGTCATTCCGAATCTTTGATTTATCAGGATAAGAAATCCTTAATCACCCCAGGCTTCTAAAGATTTTATTGCTTCACTTGCAAAAATAAAACATATGTTATTATTTCAGATTAGAATTTTAAAGGCTCACATTCAACATATTACCAGTTTTATACCCTTTTTTATTAAATAATCTCTCTCTTTTTCCGGTATACCACTGTCAGTGATTACATAATCCACATTATCAATATCAAAGAGTTTTACAAGTTCCCGTCTTCCAAATTTACTCGAATCAGTAAGTATAAAAACAGTTTCAGCCCTTTTAACTATTTCAGATGAAATTTCAGCCCTCATCATATCTTTACTTGTAAATCCAGCTTCTATAGAATAACCATCAACTCCTATAAAAGCCTTTTTAAAGTTTACATGGCTTAAACATATCTTTGCTATAGGCCCAATTAATGTTTCACTTTCTTTTTGATAGTTCCCACCAAGAAGAATTACATTACTCTTATCATTTTTTCTGAATTCTCTTGCTATAACCACATTCAATGTAATAACTGTTAAGTTTTCCGGTTTTGTTAACTCTTTTGCTAAGATTGTATTAGTTGATCCTGATTCAATTAAAATAGTATCCCCAGTTTCGACAAAATTAGCTGCTTCTCTGGCAATTTTTAGCTTTTGCTCATAATTAATTGTTAATCTTCTTGAAATATCGTCTGTATTCTTTAATACCACCCCTCCGTGAACTCTTTTTACAAATCCCTCTTCTTCAAGAAGATTTAAATCCTGCCTTATTGTTACCCCCGAAACATTTAGAAGATCAACTAATTCATTAACCGTTTTGGTACCTGTTTTCGAGAGTATTTTTAATATTTTATTCTGTCTTTCATTCATCTGGATTCCAATAAAAGTGATGCTGCACCAATAATACCCGCATTTTCCATCAATTGAGATTTCTTAATTTTTATTCTATCAAAAAGCATATCTCTGGCTAAATTATAAAAGTGGTGCTTTATTGAATCAAGATAGTAATTCCCTAAATTAATTAATCCTCCACCAATTATTATCACTGAAGGATTAAATATCTGAAAAAGATTATATAGGCCTATACCCATATATTTTGCACTTTCTCCTATTACTTTTCTTGTAAGAGGATCATTTATTTCAAGACCTCTTTTTAACAGTTTGCCATTAATCTTCGAGCTGGGGGTAGAATCATCAACAGGAAGCATGGTCGTTTCGCCATTTATAAGATATTCTTTAAATATTTTCCCCAGCGCAATACCGGATACATACGTCCACAGACATCCATAATTACCACAACCACATCTTATTGTTCCATTTGGGTTGACAATCATATGACCAAACTCACCTGCAGTACCAGTCACACCATGGTATATCTTTCCATCTATAATAATTCCTGCTCCTACTCCACTGCTGATGGTAACAAAAATTTCACTTTTAAACCCTCGCCCAGCTCCGTACTTAAACTCTGCAAAAGCCTGAGCATTTGCATCATTATCAATCAATACTGGAACTTTAAAATATTGCTGAATACTTTCTTTTAACGGGTAATTTCGAAATCCCTTCAAATTTGATGATATAATTGTAATTCCTTCTTTATATCTTATATGACCGGGAAACCCTACACCAACACCTACCAAATCTTCTTCTTCTAAATCATTTTTTACAAGTAAATCATTTACCAAAGATGCTATTTCCTTAACAACTTCGTCTTCAGACTTTGACGTATGGTCAAAAACAACTTTTTTATCTATAAGATTTCCCTTTTTATCTACCAAGCCCACCGCAAGTTTGGTTCCTCCAAGATCAACTCCACATAATATTTTGTCTGCTTGAATCATAATTTCCCTCTAAATTGTGTGTTCAGTACGAGCAATAATATCGTCCTGGGTGTCAGGTGAGAGTGTTGTAAAAAAAGCCGAGTAACCCGCAACTCTTACAACAAGGTCCCTGTAATTCTCAGGATGTTCTTTTGCATCAAGGAGCGTTTCCCTTGATACAATATTATACTGAACATGCCATCCTTTAAGGTCATCAAAGAATGTTCTCAACATTGAAATGAGTTTCATTTTATCACTAATTTTCTTTATCGTAGAAGGATTCAATTTCTGATTTAACAGAACTCCTCCTGTTATTTTGGCAGTTGGTAACTTTGAGACTGATTTAAACACTGCGGTTGGTCCTAAAACATCTGTACCCGATGATGGTGAACATCCTTCTGCCAATGGTGAAAAAGCTTTCCTTCCATCCGGTGTAGCGCCTACTACTGCACCCGACGGTACGTTTGCAGATATACTCGAAGTACCAGCATAGTACTTACAACCAATAGGTCCTCTTCCATATCTTGTATTGTGATACTTTGATAGTTCTTCAATAAAATAATTATATGCTTCTTTCAATAACTCATCAACATAATCATCATCGTTACCATATTTTGGTGCTTTATTTATTATAAGTTGACGTATTTTTTCACATTCTATTCCCGCATAATTGTTTTCCAGGCATTCAAGAAGAATATCTGCCGGGATTCTCCTCTCCTCAAAAACCAATTTTTTTATTGCAGCAAGGGAATTACCAAGATTAGCAATTCCTACCTGAAGTCCAGAAATAAAATCATACTTAGCACCTCCCTCCTTTATGGTTTTACCCCTCTCAATACAATCATCAACGAATATCGAACAAACAATATCAGGAACATTCTCCTCCAAAACCGTATCGACTACTGTATCAATTGTAACTGTAGCCCTCGTATAAAAGGCAATCTGCCTTTTCCACGCTTCCATAATCTGCTTAAAATCAGTAAAATCTGTTAATTTACCAATCCCCTTATGAAATATTTTACCGCTTTCTCTATCCCAACCATCGTAGAGAGCAGCCATAAAGACCCGCATAAAGTTTAAAAAGCTCATACCAGTAGTGCGGTATCCCCATTTTCCTGGAACTGCTATTTCTATGCACCCAATTGCTGAATAGTTATAGGCATCCTCTTTTTCAACCCCAAGATCCAATAGAGCTGGTATTACGACTTCATCGTTATTAAACGCTGGCATACCAAATCCTTTTTCAATCACATTTACACATGCCATCATAAAATCATCGCTTATATTCTTATGGTATCTAACCGAGAGGTTTGGTTGTGTAAGCTTCATCTGCCCTACAGAATCCAATATAAGATAGCTCAATTCATTTACCGCATCCTCACCATCTGAGGTTTGTCCTCCAATTGTTACATTTTGATACAGAGGGCTTCCAGCCGAATATCGAGTATGTGACCATGGCCTTATTTTATTAATTGAATATAGTTTAATCCACGTATGCATCAATAATTCTCTTGCAAAATCCGGAGTTATTTTACCTTCAGATTTATCTTTTACATAGAATGGATAAAGATACTGATCCATTCTTCCAAGAGAAACAGAATGCCCGTTACTTTCAATTTGCAATATTAATTGTAAAAAAAATGTTAGTTGAATCGCTTCATAAAAGTCAGAAGGAGGTTTTAGTGCAATATTTGAACAAACTCTACTAATATTAATTAACTCACTCTTTCTCTCAATATTTTGCTCAATTTCACTCATCAATTTTGCAAGTTTGGAAAATCGCTGGATAAAAATTGTAATTCCTTCTAATGCAATTAATGAAGCCTTATAGAATTGTTCCCTTCTCAAATCATCCTGTTTAGTAAGATCAAGGAGCTTTCTCTTTTGCTCTATTATTTCTTTATATCCTTCGATACCATATTTCAATAATTTATCAAAGTTTATAGCAATATGCCCATCACCGGATGTAAGGTTGCCTTCTGCCCTGATTATTCCAGCTTCATGTATCTCTTTTTCCAGATCAGGCATAAGTTCATACCCTTTTTCAATTAACGTTTTTCCCTTCCAATACGGTAGAATCTCACGAAGTTGCCTCTTTACCTCCCCAGAAGGATAAAACCTGTCCCCAGGACGTTTTTCAAATTCGTCCAACTCATCTAGTATCCAATCAACAGCATATTCAGGAAAAATGGGCGCTGCTCTAAGTTTAGATGCCTGGTTTCCAACGATTAATTCATCATCTTCTATAAAAATACTCATTTTAGTAAGAGTTTCTTTTAACGCTAGTGCTCTTTTTACTAAAAGTGGTTTAGCTTCAAATTTTTTATAAACATCTGTATAGATTTGAGCCCTTTCTGTACATATAGTAGATCTCGCAGAAAGAACTTTATTCCGAAGTTTCATTGTTCTGGATGAAATATCCATTGTTATTTGATTTGCCTTCATTCTATCCTCCTATACTACAATCAAAACCTTTTTTTCTTGCTATATTGCAAAACTTGTTAAGCATTTTATTATCAATAGAAAGTTTTGGCCGGAAATTATACTTACGTCCTAAAAGTTTATATTTACTAACTCCGAGAGTATGGTAGGGAATCAAATTTACATTCTTAACTACACTTAATTTAGAAGCAAAATCAAGAATTTCGGTCATTTCACCTTCTGTTGTATTAAATTCCGGAATCACCGGGATTCTTATGATTATTTCAGATAATCCCTCTGATAATATTTTTGATGATAAAAAAAAGAAATTTTCTTTTATCACACTAAGTTTTCCTTTTGTAAATTTTTTAAACTTTTCCTCATCTACATGTTTTAAATCCGCCAGAAAGGTATCAATGTATGGAAAAGAACCTTCAATATTTTCCCACTTTGTGTAAAGAGAGGTTTCAACTGCTGTACTTATATTATACTTCTTCAATTCAGCAAGAAGTTTCTTCAAAAAATTTGGTTGCATAAAAGGTTCCCCACCTGAGATAGTAACACCACCCCCACTTTTTTTATAAAACGAAAGGTCTTTTTTAATCTCTTCTATTATTCCTTCAACCGATAAGATTTTACCTACTACATTTAAAGCACCAGTCGGACATATATTTTCATACAGAGAAAAATCTTTTATCTTATCTCTGTGAATTTTTGGCCTGCCTTTAGTTAATTCTATCTCTTTCCCATTACTAATTGAAGCACAATCCCCACAACCCATACAAAGTCTTTCATCCCACATAATGTCATATCCTGGTGATTGACTTTCAGGATTATCGCACCAAATGCATTTAAGTGTACACCCCTTAAAAAATATTAAAGTTCTAATACCTTCCCCATCATGTATCGCATATCTCTGAATATCAAAAATCATAAAAAATTTCCCATTTTTTTATAAAAAACATTTGACAAAAAATATCTTTCATTTTAAAATTATTGTACTTTCAAATGAAAGTCAAGTTAATATCAAATTGAGCCAATTATAATAAATAATTTTTATTATAAAACCAATTAAGCTAACATCTTGTTTACTGATTATAAAAAATAAATTTTTATAGCAATCTAATTAATGTATAGGAGAAAGTATAATGAAAGATAAAATTAAAGTTTTATTGGTTGGTGAAACATGGTTTGTACTAAAAATGCATATAAAAGGTTTTGATATGGTTCCTCTTGGTGGATATGAAGATTTTGGAATCTGGTTTATGGAGGCAATATCTAAATTTGATGATATTGAAGCTATTCACATGCCAAATCATATAGCATTAACCTCATTTCCAAGAACGATTGAAGAGATAAGTAAATATGATGTAATAATTCTAAGCGATTGCGGTAAAAATACTTTATTACTTTATCCCCAGATGTTCACAGTTCCTATGGGCCCTGACAGACTTGAATTAATAAAAGAATATGTAGAAAATGGTGGAGCTTTTATTATGGGTGGAGGATGGAATTCATTCCAGGGGATTAGAGGTATCCCTGGTTATCATGGAACTGTTATTGAAGAAATCTTACCAGTAGAGATACAAAGTTCGGATGATAGAGTTGAAAAACCTCAAGGAATACATCCTACTATAGTGAATAAAGATCATCCAATATTCAATGGATTACCAGATGAATGGCCAATGTTTTTAGGATATAATAAGGTAATAGCAAAAAAGGACAGTGAATTATTAGCAACTTTTGACAATGATCCATTTATTTCAGTTGGTAAATATGGCAAAGGGAAAACAATGGCTTTTACATCCGATTTATCAAAACACTGGGGAACAGACTTTATTTCATGGAAGGGATATGCGAACTTCTGGCATAATGTTTTTGTATGGCTAAGTAATAAATAAAAAATTATATAAATATCCTGTATTACAGGATCAAAAATTTATTTAAAGGAGGAATCAAAGATGAAAAAGCTTCTAATTCTAATTTTAATTCTTATTTTTGCGTTTTCAACAAGCTTACTATTTGCTGGTTCAAAAGAAGCTGAGAAAGGAGGAACAAAAAAAGCTGAAAACGAGTTTATAATCTTTCACTATTGGACAGCTGGAGGTGAAAAAGAAGCAATTAATGAATTATTTAAAATTTTCAAACGTGACCATCCAGGCGTAAAAATTCTTGAAAATCCTGTAGCCGGTGGTGGTGGCGCTAACATGCTTGCTGTGCTGATGGGTAATCTACAATCAGGTAATCCGCCGGACACATTTCAAGATCATCAGGGTAACCAACAAAAAGACTATATCGATGCTGGTTACCTCGAACCAGTAAACGACATATGGAAAGAAACAAATTTTGAAAAACGTATAAACACAATGTGGGTTAAAACACTGAAATTTAACGGGAATGTATATTCAGTCCCAATAAATGCTCATAGAACAAATTGGCTCTGGTACAATAAAAAAATATTTGATGAACTAGGAATAAAACCACCTGAAAATTATGACGAACTTTTAACAGCATGTAAACAAATTAAAAATGCAAAACCAAATGTATGGCCACTTGCATTAGGAACAAGAGAAAAAGTTTGGTCTACTTATCTTTATGATATGTTATTATTAAATACAGGCGGACCCGATTTTTATGAAAAAGCCAACACAGGAAGAATTGACTTTCTGAACGACCCAACATTTACGAAGGTAATGGAACGATATGCAAAGCTTATCCCCTATATCTATCCTTACCACTCTACAAAAAGTTGGGATGAGGCCGGTGCATTACTTAAAGATGGAACATGCGCTATGTATTGGATGGGTGATTGGATTCTTGGATATTATCTCTCAATTGGCATGAAGCCTGAAGTTGATTTTAGCGCAACCGTAATGCCAAAGGATATTTGGATGGGGCATGCTGATACATTTCCATTACCCAAAGGTACACCACATCCAGAATTAGCTCGGGATTGGATCAAAATGTGTACTACTAAAGAAGCTCAAAAGAACTTTAATTTAAAGAAAGGTTCAGTTACAATTGTAAATGATGTACCTCCTGATATTTACCCGGATCCTTATAGAAAAAGAAGTGCAAGAGATCTTGCAACATTACGTGCTGTTTGTGATGGCTATCATGGTGGGATGTATACACCCGCATTTGGGGATGACTTAATGGATATTCTTACTCAATTCCTTACCGATAAAGATGTAGATTCTGCAATAAAGCAAATAGCTGAATCAGCCAGGAGAAATAATTTAGCAGAAAAATGTAGTTGGTTCTGGAAATAAAAGATTATAAATGTAAACATAGGGAGGGTAATTTTTTACCCTCCCTAAATGTATTTCACTCATTTAAAATTTCTTAATTATCTATTAGTTCGTTCTAAAAACTATTTTTATCATTTTTTAAAAAAGGGTCTAATTGATAACTCTTTATAATATAAGCAATTATATATCATGTATTATGTGAAAATTATTAAAAATAACAATTTAAGGCCTTTTTAGAATGGACTCATCTATTAAAAATCAAAAGATTTTAAACATATTTTTTGTAGATATAATTAAAATTTATGGTATATAATATTGATAGAGTTTTAGTTATCTACACATATTTTTCATAAATATGTTCACCTAATATTTTGCGGGTTAAATAAAAATGAAATATAAAAAGATTGAAGGCCTGTTTTATCTAACACCTGTTGTTATTATAGTTGGAGTTTTATATAGTATGATTATATGGGATATTGTTGCTGCATTTACTGGTTGGGAAGGATTAAAAGCTACTTGGAAATTTGTGGGTTTTAGCAATTTTTTAAAACTTTTTCAAATGAGAAGATTCTGGGTAAATGTTAAAAATAATTTTATTTGGTTATTCGTATTTATTGTACCGACATCACTTCTTGGTTATGTTCTTGCCTATCTATTTATGAATATAAAAAAATCCGAAAGAATATTAAGGCAATTATTTCTCTATCCGATGGCACTCTCTTTTATTGTAACCGGTACATTGTGGGCATGGATGTATGATCCCAGTTCAGGTTTAATAAACGCAATTTTAAAATCTATTGGAATTAATACTTCAAAATTTGGATGGATTGCAAATCCAAAAGGAGCTATCTATTGTATGATATTTGCCGCTTTTTGGCAATATTTAGGTTTTTCATTAGTGATATATTCCGGTGCTATAAGAGGTATAAATTTTGACATGGTTGAAGCAGCAAATATTGATGGCGCAGGACATCTCAGAATTATGTTTCAAATAATATTTCCAAATGTCGGTCATGGTACACTACTAACAACAACCATGCTTGCTATAACAACAATGAAAGTATTTGATCTCGTATGGGTGATGACTCATGGAGGTCCAGGAATAAAAACAGAAGTTTTACCATTTTTTATGTATAGAATAACATTCAGCCAGCGCCATATAGGTATGGGAGCAGCAACAAGTGTAATAATATTAATACTTTCTGGTGGTATTATCATTCCCTACTCATTATGGGCATTAAAAAAATGGATTAGCTAATGAAGAGTAACACATTTAAATTCACAGCTATTTTTATTATTGTGGTTCTAGCAATACTATGGTTATTACCTGTTTATGCAATGCTTACAACCTCATTGAAAAATCAAGAGGAGGTTGCAAAACAAGAATATATTAAACTTCCAAAAGTGCCACAAATACAAAATTACATTAAAGCCTTTAAAATTCTTAAAACAGGATTAAAAAATAGTATAATAATTTCCATACCTGCTACAATTATCTGTGTTTTTTTTGGTTCATTAGCTGGGTTTTATCTAACAATGTTCGAATTTAAACTTTCAAGAATTGTGTTTTTCTGGATTGTAGTAGCTACTTTTCTACCATACCAGATAGTCCTAATTCCAATAACACAATATTTAAGCTGGTTACATCTACTTGATTCATACATTGGTCTTATCCTAATATATGTTATTTTAAATGTTCCGATGGGAACATTAATAACAGCTACATTTTTCATGAAAGTACCTAGTGATTTTCAAGAAGCAGCTTCATTAGATGGCTGTAAATCCTTTACATTTTATAGGAGAATTTTAATACCACTTTCACTTCCAGGGCTTGTTAGCTCTGCAATCCTTGTATTCATTCAAATTTATAATGAATTCTTATTAGCTCTTGCTCTTACTCGTGGTCCAAGAGTTAAACCAGTAATGCCTGTACTTGCTGAATTAAAAGGAACACAAATAGCACAATGGCACATACAGATGGCTGGTGCTGTAATTACTTCTATAATACCTCTTATAATTTTTATTATTTTATCCGAATATTTTGTGTCAGGATTAATGGCCGGATATGGTAAAGAATAACTCTATGCTGTTTTTAAATTTGAAAAATAACTCTTTTTAATTAATTGAAAAAACAAACCAAAATGATTAAAATAAACGTGTAGAATAAATCCGTTATCTATGAGCAGAAATGGATAAAAATATCATTCATCCCCAAATTTTAATTATTGATGATGAAAAGGCGATGTGTCTTTCTTTAAAAAAGCTCCTTGAAAAAAATAACTTTAAGGTGAGTATCGCTTTTTCTGCAAAGGATGGATTAAAATTAATACAGCATGCAAACTTTGATCTTATTCTTTGCGATATTGTAATGCCTGATATGAGTGGCCTGGTATTTTTATCACATATAAAAGAAACAATTCCCGTCATAATGATGACCGCCTATGCATCTATTGAAACGACAAGGCGTGCCTTTAAGCTCGGTGCAAGGGATTACCTCATTAAACCCTTTAATTTTGACGAATTAATGGTAGTTATTAAGCAAAACATAAAGCAAATCAGCAAAAGTAAAGTACTCCCCTACGATGTACTTATGGAATCTGATAATGAAAACTTCAGAGATGTAATTACGCAAGCTGAAAAGTTTGCATCAACAGATATACCCATAATTATCCTGGGAGAAAGTGGGACAGGAAAAGAGATACTAACAGACTTTATACACGAAAAAAGCAACAGAAATGATAAACCCCTTTTGAAGATCAACTGTGCTGCGATTCCTGAAAGTCTTTTAGAAAGTGAACTCTTTGGTTATGAAAAAGGAGCCTTTACAGGTGCTTTCACCAGAAAGATAGGAAAATTTGAGGAAGCAAACGGTGGAACTATCTTTCTTGATGAAATTGGAGATATGTCGCTTTCTCTTCAAGCCAAGTTACTAAGAGTCCTTCAGGATTTTCAATTTTATAGACTGGGCGGGCAGGAATTGGTGAAAAGTGATATAAGAATTATTGCAGCAAGTAATAGAGACCTTGAATCTTTGATTTCTAAAGGAAAGTTCAGATCAGATCTTTTTCATAGGTTAAATGGATTAACACTTAAAATACCACCATTAAGAGAGAGGAAAGAAGATATAGAAAAACTTTCATACTTTTTCCTCAATCGATTTGTTCAAAAATATTCAAAAGAAATTATCGGCATCGATAGAGAAACATTAGACTATCTTAAAAATTACAACTGGCCAGGAAATGTACGGGAACTAAAAAATTGTATCGAAAGAGCCGTTGTAATATGCGACAATCTTACAATAAAACCTGAGCATTTACCGGATAGTGTTATAAGCTCAAGTGCTCATAATGAGCCTGAGTTAACAAATGACCAGCTTCCCGAACAATTGGAGATCTTCAGAAAAAAATATATGAGGGAACTTATACTTCAAACTCTTAAAAAAACAGGTGGAAACAGAAGTAAAGCAGCCGAGATTCTTAAAATTAGCCGTAAGACACTCTACAACCGAATGAAGGAACTCGATATAAAATATGATTTCATCTGATAAGGAGACCCCAAATATCCTCTCAATAGAGAACCTCTCAGTAGACTATGGACCTCAGTATGGATTGAAAAACTTTAATTTAACAGTAAAAAAAGGAGAAATACATGCTGTTGTAGGAATCCACGGCTCCGGTAAAACCACACTTATAAATGTAATTTCTGGTATAATACAGAAAAGCTCAGGTTCCCTACTCTTTAATGGTCAATTTTTGGATAAACACTCACCTGAAAATGCCCAAAAGCTGGGGATTTTTACACTCCATCAGCAGATGAATATCTTTCCAGGTATGAGTGCTTATAAAAATATCTTTTTAAACAGAGAATTAAAAAAACATCCTTTCCTAATGGATAAAAAAAGAATGAAGGCTTTAGCTGATGAAGCTCTGAAAATGTTAGCACTAAATATAAACCCCGATGTCCCACTTATGTTCTATAATAAAGCTATTCAGCAGATGGTTGAAATTGCAAAAATTGTATGTTTTCCATCCAAGCTTTTGCTGGTAGATGATATTTCTGGAAGGTTATCTCCGGAAGAGCTTGAGAAATTTCAGCATATATTATCAATTATAAGGGAAAGAGGTACTACTATACTCTACACAACAAGTAATCTAAATGAAGTTTCAAACTTTGCTAACTATATAACTGTTTTGGAAAATGGAGAAAACAAGATAACTTACAATATATCTGAAATTAGTAAACTCCAGCTCGTAAAACTCACCTATACCTCGCTTCACAGCAGGAAAGATCTTGAATCCACAAATATAGAACTATTCTACCTAAAGAATTTCTATGAAAATCTGTTAAACAACCTCAACATACCAATACTTGTAACGGACACCAAAGGAAAGATTATCCTAATCAACAACCACTTGGCTAACCTTTTGGAAATAAAAAAGAGTGACCTTGTAGATCATTCTATTCTGGAACTCTTAAACATTTCAAAAGAAGATTATTATAAGGTATTTCATAGTAAAAATCCAGAACTGTTAATAAACATCTCGAATATTAAAGTCGGTAGAAATATTCTTATCCATATCAACCCTTTCTATGATGAGGATAGGTCATTTATTGGAGCAATATTTCTATTTGAGCAAACCAATGAGAATATGTTAACCCAGAGTATGGGGTCACAAAACAGATTAAACAGCACAACATCGATTAAAGAAATTACAGCCGGTTTATCCCACGAAATAAACAATCCTCTTGGTATAATACTAAATTATCTACAGCTAATTAAATCTTCTGTATCTATAAAATCTGTTAAAAAGAATGTTAGGCTCATTGAAAATGAGGTATTAAGAATAAAACATATTCTTCAAAAGCAATCTAGAGGAGATAAAAGAATTGATTATAGTAAAAGTTTAAAACTCAATGACATCTTACTTGAAACTGAAAAGTTAATATCTCCAACAATCAAGTCGAAAAATATTGACTTTATGGTAAATATAGAAGATGACATCTCTTTAACTTTGGATAAAGATCTACTAAAGCAGGTACTTTTAAATTTAATTATAAACGGAATTGAAGCGATGCCAGAAGGCGGAAAGCTTACTATTAATTGTTTAAAATACAATAAAAACAATAATGGATATGCTCTGATTGAAGTAATTGATACTGGTACTGGTATAAAAAAAGAAGAAATGGAAAGGATATTTGAACCCTTTTATTCAACAAAACATGATAAGTCAAACAGAGGTCTGGGACTTTCCTTAAGTAAGGATATAATCAAACAGATGGGCGGACATATAGAACTTGAAAGTAAAATTGGATATGGGTCTACCTTTAAAATTTTTCTGCCAATTCGATAATCCTTTAATTTGGTATTCTAAACATTCCCAAAATTGCCATTATTTACACAGATGGGTATTAAATTACACCAAACCTTTTTTCCCATAGATATTTTACTGTATATATCAGTTTTTACACCTGTTTTTAACTGAAAATCAGGCATAGTAATTGCTTCAAATTAAATATCTCTGTATATATTAAAAAATTTATTTTTAGGAGGTTTTGGGATGTTTAAAAAACTTGTTGTAATTTTAGCATTGCTAACCTTGGTTATGGGTTTGGGGGCACTGGGTCTCTATGCTCAAAACTACAGATTTGCATTGGTTGTTCATGTAGCAGGAACCCCATTCTGGACTCCTGTTAAAAAAGGTGCCGCAGATGCAGCGAGACTTTTGGGTGTTCAAGAGCAGTTTATGGGACCGGAAGAATTCAGCATTCAGAAAGAGGTTGATTACCTTGAAAGCGCAATAGCTCAGGGATTTGATGGCATTGGAGTAGCAATTGCTGATCCAGAAGCCCTCGATAGGCCAATTGCTAAAGCAAGAAAAAAGGGTATTCCTGTTATAGCTTTTAATATTGACGACAACAGAACACCAAATCAAAGAATGGCTTTTGTAGGACAGAGTTTTATAGTCGCTGGTAATGTACTGGCTAAAAATCTCCTTAAAAATGAAAGAATACCTAAAAAGGCCGAAGCTGTAGTGTTAATTGGTGAGCCGGGGAATAGTGCTCTTGAGGACAGAGCAACAGGTATTGAACAAATTCTAAAGGCTAGAGGGATTAAATCCAGAAGATTTAGCGCTCCTCTAGCTGATCCATCAAAAGCAGTTGATATGCTTAAATCCTATATAAGATCTCATAAAAATCTAAAAATAGTCGCTGCTACAGAGTTTTCATCTGCCTTTGCAGGGAAAGCTATGATGGAGCTTGGAATGAAACCAGGTAAAATTATAGCAGCAGGTTTTGACCTGGTCCCGGATCAGCTTGATATGATAAAGAAAGGCTACGTAAAGTTCACAATCGACCAGCAACCATATTTACAGGGATTCCAGACCGTTATGATGCTTTATCTATATAAAAAGTATGGACTTGCTCCGACAGATATCAATACAGGTGTTGCAATCGTCGATAAATCAAATGTAGCTCAGGTTGAAAGATTGGCAAAACTCGGATATAGATAATTAAAACTATCCATTTAGGCCTGAACTATAAGGTTCAGGCCATTTTTTTTAATTTTGATAAATAGAAATTTAATGGTAGGAGTAAATTATGGGAGCAGCTTCTATATCAAAAGTAAAATCAATTTTCAAGATACGGGAAATTGGTGTTTTAATAGCAGTAATAACTCTTGCAATAATATTCTCTATTGCAAATAGTGATTTCCTCTTGCCGGAAAATTTACTTATTA
>Ga0164318_10003494_pt1 | contig 14896 bp, 11 predicted proteins | sample GuaBasSedimGuay9_FD_113734 | JGI IMG/M metagenome (GOLD analysis project Ga0164318, IMG submission 113734) | Subseafloor sediment microbial communities from Guaymas Basin, Gulf of California, Mexico - Guay9, Core 4571-4, 0-3 cm | ecosystem: Environmental > Aquatic > Marine > Hydrothermal vents...
AAGGGTAATGCCTATTATCGGATAAAACATAGAATGAGGATGTTATTGTTATATTTTTATGGAGAACTTGAGAATAGGTTAGTTATTGGTGCAGCAAATAAAACTGAATACAAAATTGGATTTTTTGTAAAACATGGCTGTGACGCAGCAGTTGATGCTATGCCCCTTTTAAATTTATATAAAACTCAGATAAGAAAACTTGCTCGTTATTTAAATGTTCCCTCAAAAATTATAGAGAAGCAGCCTTCTCCTGATATTATTCCTGGGATTGATGATGAGCAGGTTTTAACCATTCCTTATGAAAAATTAGATTTAATTTTATTGGCCTTGGATGAAGGGTGGGATACTTGTGAAATAGCATATGTTTTAAAAATAGATGAGAAAAAAGTTATAGAAGTGAAAAATTTAATTGAGGCCTCAGAGTATATGAGAAAAGTTTTTCATCCCTGATATTTTCGAGCACTTGTGAGCGGGGACATTATTTTGCTTTTACCTTATTGTTTTTCTGCTTAAAAGTAATAAATTTTTAGTGGATGATGAGAAAAGAGCTTGTGTATCTTTTAGATGTTGATTATAAGAATATAAGAGGAAAAACAAAAATTGTTCTTTATGGAAGGAGTAAAAAAAGGGAAAGAATTGCTATAATTGACTCTTATTATCAGCCTTATTTTTATGTTTTACCTTCCTGTTTAGAGAAAGCGAAAAAAGATATAGAAGAAATTTTAAAAGAGAATAATTTTAAGATAGAGAAAATAGAAGAGGTTAGAAAAATCTGGCAGGAAGAAAAGACTTTCTTTAAGATAACCTGTTCTCTTTCTCAAGATATATATAAAATACGTAACCTTATAAAAAAACTGGAGAAAAAAAGAGGAGGGAATGGTTCAGTTATAGATGAGTTTGAGTATCAGTTGAGTTTTTCCCGGGGATATTTGGCAGAGAAAAATATTTCTGGTGTTGATTGTGTTGAGGTTGAGGCTGAAGAAATAAAAGAGAATATTTTTGATGTGGATGTAGTTTTGCAGGCACAGAAATTAGAGAAAAAAGAAGGTTTTTTCCCTTATAAAATTTTATCATTTGATATAGAGGTGGTGGAGGAGAATGGGGAGAGAAAAATAGTGATGATTTCTTTTTATGGCGATGACCTTAGGAAAGTAATTACTTATAAAAAAGCTTCTTATCCTTCATTTGTAGAGGTAGTTACCAGTGAGAGGGAAGTCTTAAATAAATTTGTAGAGGTAATAAAAGAGTATGACCCCGATATTATTGTAGGTTATAATTCTGATGGTTATGATTTTCAAGTTATAAGGGAGAGAGCAGATAAATTAAAAGTAAGGCTAAATTCTCTTTCTTGGGATAAATCAGGAGTTACTTTCTCAAAGAGAGCAAGGGCAAGCACAGCAAAAATAAAAGGATATGTACATATAGATATTTTTAATTTTGTCAATAGTATTCTTTCTCCAATTCTGCAGACAGAAGTATTAAGTTTAGATGCGGTGGCAGGTGAAATTTTAGGAGATAAGAAGATTGGAATGGAGTATCAGGATATACTCAAGGCTTGGCAGAAAAATAAAGATTTAGAGAAGCTTGCTTCCTATTGTCTTAAAGATTCCCAGTTAACTTTTAGATTAGCAAAAATTCTTTTACCTCAAATTTTAGAGTTAACCCGTATCGTGAGCCAAAGCATTTTTGATACTTCACGAATGATGTATAGCCAGCTGGTGGAGTGGTTCTATACTAAATGGGCTAAGAAAACAAATAGAATAGTTCCTAATCAACCTAAATTTGAGGAAATTATCAGGCGCCAGAAAGAGACTTATTTGGGTGGATATGTAAAGGAGCCTGAGGCAGGAATTCATGAAAATATTGCTGTTGTTGATTTTGCTTCTCTGTATCCTTCAATAATTTCTACTTATAATGTTTCTTTAGAAACTCTTTGCTGCAGCTGTTGTAAAAATAATGGCTTTAGGATTGAGGAGTTAAATACTTGGTTTTGTAAAAAAAGAAGAGGTTTTGAGTCAGAGATAATTGAGAATTTACTTAAAGAAAGAGAAAAATTGAAGAAGAGGATGAGAGAGCTTAATCAGGAAAGTTTAGAATATAATCTTTTAGATAATCGTCAAAAAGCTTTAAAGATAATCGCCAATGCCAGTTATGGTTATTATGCTTTTAGTGCCAGTAAATGGTATAGTAAGGAATGCGCTCAGGCAGTAACTTGGTGGGGGAGGTTCTGGATAAAAAAGGTTATGGAGAGGGCAAAAAGAGAAGGTTTTTCAGTTATTTATGGAGATACGGATTCTGCTTTTTTAGGATTAAATAAAAAAAGCAAAGAAGAACTTTTAGATTTTTTAAAAAAAACAAATAAAATTTTGCCAGGAATACTGAAAATAGAGCTGGAGGATTTTTATTTGCGGGGGATTTTTATTCCCAAAGAAACTAAAGGGATAGCTAAAAAAAGGTATGCTTTAATTGATGAAAAAAAGAGGCTGAAAATAAGAGGGCTTGAAAAAGTAAGAAGAGACTGGTCAAATTTAGCAAAGAATCTTCAGGAGAAAATTTTATATCTTATTTTGGAGAAAAAAGCAGTTAGTGAAGCAGCTAAATTAGTAAAAAAGAAAATTGAAGATTTAAAAGAGTTAAAAGTTAAGCTTCAAGACTTAGTTGTTTATGAACAGATTACAAAACCTCTCTCTAAATATAAACTTATTTCTCCTCATGTTGCGGCAGCAAAGAAACTGGAAGAAAAAGGCATTCCTGTGAGAGAGGGGAGCGTGGTGGGATTTGTGATTAAAAAAGGTGCTGGTTCTATTAGCGAGAAAGCGTATCCTGTAGAATTTATAAAATTAGAAGATGTAGATAAAGAATATTACATTCATCACCAGCTTTTGCCGGCATCTTTAAGAATTTTGAAGGTTTTGGGGGTAAAAGAAAAGGATGTTTTGAGTTAAAAAGGAGGTAGAATGAGGAAGGGATTAATTTTGTTTCTCTTTTTTCTTTTAGCATTTAACATTTTTTCTCAAACAAAAAGTGTAGTTATGATTATCGCTCCTTCTAATTTTCGTGACGAAGAGCTTCTTGTAACAAGGAAAGTTTTAGAGGATAAAGGTGTAGAGGTAAAAGTTGCCTCGGTAGATATTTCTTCTATCCAAGGGATGCTGGGAGCTCGTGTTATTCCTGATTTAAGAATTGAGGATATAAACCTTGATAATTTTGATGGAGTAGTATTTGTGGGAGGAGTAGGAGCTCAATTTTACTGGAATTATCAACCTGCTTTGAGGATTGCACAAAAAGTATTTAAGAAAGGAAAAATTGTAGCCGCAATCTGTATTGCTCCCGTGATTTTGGCTAATGCGGGAATACTTGAGGATAAAAAAGCTACCGTTTGGTCTTCAGAGGCAGAAAGAATTGAGGAAAAAGGCGCTATTTATGTTAAAGATTTGGTTGTAAAAGATGGAAATATTATTACTGCTTCAGGGCCTCAGGCAGCAGAAAAGTTTGGCGAGACGATTGCTCAGGCTCTTTTTGAAAAATAGTTATTTAAATAAGAAAATATAACGCAAAAGAAAAAGTAGAGAGAAGATAGAGACTAAAGAGGAAACGTTTTTAATTTCCCCTTTAATTAATTTAAGAAAAGTATAAGTAATAAAACCAAAAGATATCCCTTCAGTAATAGAGAAAGTTAAAGGGATAGTTATGAGAGTGACAAAGGCAGGGAAACTTTCAGAAAAATCGTCCCAATTTATTTTTCGTATATTAGAAATCATAAACCATCCCACAACAATTAATGCAGGAGCAATTATAGGGTAAGTATTGAATCCTTCCAGTTTTACAGGCGCAGAGACCATTTTTATCAAAGGATAAAATATTAAAGATAAAAGAAACATAAAGGCAGTAACTAAATTGGCAATCCCGGTTCGCGCTCCTTCAGCAATCCCTGTTGAACTTTCAATGTAAGTTGTTATAGTGGAGGTTCCCAGTAGGGTTCCTGTGACTGTTCCTACGGCATCGGAAAATAAAGCACAACGGGCACGAGGAAGTTTTCCCTCTTTTAAAAAGTTTGCCTGCTCGGCCAATCCAATTAAAGTTCCTACGGTATCAAATAAATCTAAAAAGAGAAAAACAAAGATTATACTCCACATATTTATTTTTAATGCCTCAAGTATATTTAATTTTAAAAATGTAGAAGATAGAGAGGGAATTTTGCCAATTATCCCTTCAAATTTTACCATCCCTGAAAAAATTGCAATTGCTAAATTAGAAAGAATACCAATTAAGATTGCTCCTTTTGCTCTTTTTGTGATTAAAAAAGCAATGAGTAAAAGACCAAAAATGGAAATTAAAGCGGGTTTACTTTTAATATCTCCCAGAGTAACAAATGTATTAGGATTTGCTTTAATAATTCCTGACCATTCCAGTCCTATAAGAGTAATAAGAAGACCAATCCCTACACATATTGCATTTTTTAAAGAATAAGGCACAGCATTAATTACCTTTTCTCTCAATCCCCAAAAAGAAAGAAGTATGAAGATTACCCCGGCAATAAAATTTGCTCCTAAAGCTATTTGCCAGCTTACTCCTAAGGCAAGACATACTCCGTATACAAAGTAGAAATTATGTCCCATCGCAGGAGCTAAAGCAAAAGGATAATTAGCCAAAACAGCCATAAAAATCATTGCAATAGCAGAAGAAATACAGGTTGCTACCATCACTGCTCCTTTATCCATCCCTACCTGATGAAGAATTAGAGGTTGGATGAAGATAATATAAGACATGGTAAAAAATGTGGTAAGTCCTCCTAGAATTTCTTTTTTAAGAGTGGAATTCTTAAGAACAGTTCCTAATTTAGACACATTTCTATTTTAATTATTTTTTGGGGAAAATTCAATCATTAATGTCGACCTTTTCTTCTTTTTCTCGTCTAAAAAGATGGAGAAAGGAGGTGGACGATGAAGAAATTGTTATTTATATCGATAATCATAATAGGGATAGTGTTGTGGGCAAAGGATAATTATATCTTTGCTCAAAAGACCCCTAAACCAGAGAATAAAATAGAGAGGAGAATAAGTAAGGAGGCAATATTTGAGACTTTACCTCAAAAAGAGAAAGAGAAAATTATATCATTGAGAAAAAAATACCAAGAAAAGTTTATGAAGATTCTGGAAAAAAGACTGGAAAGGCAAAAGGGGTATTTGGAGAAATTAAAAAAGGAAAATCCTCAGAAGTTCAAAAAGATTATAGAAGAGGCCCACCAGAGAATAAGAGAAAGATTGAGGAGATTGAAGAATAAGCATCCTGAAAAATTTAGAGAATTAATGAAAAAAAGACGTAGATTAAGAAGAAAAAAATTAAAGGAATTTTGTCGCAAGAATCCTTACCAGTGCCAAAGAGTTTTAAAAAGACGAAGAGAAAAAATAAGAAAATATTTAAAGGCGTTAAAAGAAAAAGATCCTTTAAGGTATCAAAGGATAATGGAAAAGTTAGGACGAATTCAAAGGCAACAAAAGGAATAAGATAGAATTTTTTCAGGAAAGTGATGATTTAAAGATGATATGCAGGTATAATAAAATGTGATGCAACCGGCTAAAGAAAAAATCTTGGAGGAATTAATAGATGAATTTTTGAAAAAGAATGAGGAAGAAATCCTTGCTCAAATTCTAAATCTAATTTATGGCGAAGTGGTTTCTCTGGCTTATAGTTTTACACATAATCAAGAAGATGCAAAAGATATCTTTCAGGAAGTTTCATTTAAGATCTATAAAGGATTGAGGTTCTTTAGAAAAAAAGCAAAAGCTTCCACCTGGATTTATAGAATAACTGTGAATACAGCGATTGATTATCTAAGAAGAAGAAAAAATTCGCAGGAGTTAAAAGAAAACTGTCTCAGGAGTGAAGATATGAGGGATAAAATTGAGAAGGAAGAAAAAGAGAAAATTTTAAGAAAAGCCATCGATAAGCTTTCCCCTAAGCAGAAAAAAGTATTTATCCTAAGACATTATCATTACCTTAAAATTCATCAGATAAGTCAAATTTTAAACTGTTCTCCCAGTAGTGTGAAGACACATCTTTTCAGGGCAATAGAAAATTTAAGGAGGTGGGTAAGATGTGTTTAAATAAAAAAGATTTCATATTGTTTTTCTATAAAGAATTAGACGAGCATACTTTGAATATTTACAGAGAACATCTCAAAAATTGCCCGAGGTGTTTAGAAGAATATGAAAAATTAGAAAGCCTGCTTAATTCTATACGTAGAGAGGAGATTGTAATTCCTGCCCAGGAAAAAGAGAAAGCAATCAGTCAAGTTTTGTTTGAACTTAAGAAATACTCTTATCCGAGGAGTTTTTTTAAGGATTTAAAAGAAAGAATTATTCAGCATATCCTCTGGAGGCCAGTATTAATTAGTTTAGCTATTTTACTTCTTCTGGTTGTTCCTTGGGGGATAAAAAAACTTTCTTTAAAGAAGGATTTTTCCATATTGGAGACAGAGCTGTTGCTTTCTCTCAATGAGATGGAAGCTCTTACCATTTTCGATAAAGAAGATATAGAAGAAGAGGTTTCCTTTCTTTTTTATTCAGAAGGGGCGACTTTCTTTTAGAGAGAGGAATATAATGAATTTTTCCAAAATTAATTTTTATATTTCTTCTTGATTAAATCTTCCCAAAAAAGAGAGTTATTCTTCTATTTTCCATTCTTCAAAAAGATTTTTCTCTAACTCATAGAAAAACATTGAGGGGCGTGAGATAATTATTCCATTTCGAAAGGTAAATCGACGTTGAGGATAAGTAATAAAAAGATACCTTTTCGTTCGGGTTACTGCCACATAAAAAAGCCTTCTTTCTTCTTCCAGTTGTTCTTTCTCATTCATAGCTTTGGGATGAGGAAATTCTCCTTCCGAGAATCCAATTAAAAATACCACCTCCCACTCTAGACCTTTTGCCTGATGAATAGTGGAGAGGATAACTGTATCTTCTTTCTCCTGGTAGGATAAAATACTTTCTCCTTTGAATTCTTCATAGGAACTGATTTCGGCAAGAAATCTTTTTATGGTGCGATACCTTGATGCCATTTTTGCCAGCTCCTCTAAATCCAGAATTCTTTCCTCAGGGTTATCAAAAGAAAGATAACAGTAGTCTTTATAAAAAATCAAAATTCTTCTTATTGCCTGCTGGGGATTTAATTTCTTTATCTCTTCAATTATTTGTATAAATTCAGAGAAGCCTTCTTTTTGTCTTTTGGGAAGTGTTTTTTCAATCTCCTTCCACTCTCTTTTTTTATTTAACCTCTCCCATATCTTTAAAGCAAACCCTCTTCCTATACCTTTGTGCAGGCAGATAGCCCGTTTAAAAGAGAGTTCATCCTTGGGATTTATGAGATATTTTAAGTAAGCAAGCGCATCTTTTATATGTGCTTGTTCAAAAAAACGCAGGCCTCCTCTTACAATATAGGGAATATTACGTTTGATGAGTTCTACTTCTAATTCCAATGCCTGGAATCGGGAACGGAAAAGTACAGCAATTTCCTCTAAAGGGATTCCTTCTTCATTTAATTTTAAAATTTTTTCCCCTATAAATTTTGCCTGAGCATATATATCAGAAGTTTCTACAATTTTAGGAAGTTCATCATCTTTTTTAACAGCGGTGAGCTTTTTAGGAAACTGATTAACATTATTTTTTATAATTTGGTTGGCTAAATTAAGAATTTGGGGGCTGGAACGATAGTTTGTCTCTAACTTAAATATTTTGGCACTCTCAAATTCCTTGGGAAAATCCAGAAGATTATAAATGGTGGCTGCACGAAAAGAATATATCGATTGAGCATCATCTCCTACCACCAAGATATTCTTGTGAAAGCTATATATTTTTTTGAGAATTTCAAATTGTAAACGATTTGTATCTTGGTATTCATCTACCAGAATATATCTAAATTGTTGAGCATATTTTTTCTTAATTTCTTCAATTTCCATTAACTTTAGCCAATTAAGAAGTAGGTCGTCAAAATCCATAATATTGGCTTCTCTCTTCTTCTTTTGATAAAGATTAAGCACTCTTTTAATTAGAGGGATAAATTCTTCAAGGTGTGAGTAGAAAGGGATGACTACTTCTTCTATTTCTTTTAAAGAATTTACAGCTAAGGACCAGATAGAGGAGATAATATCTTTTTTGGGGAAAAGATTTTCCTGGGATAACTTCAGCTCCTCGATACAATCTTGAATTAGGTCTTTAGCGTCCTCTTTATCAATAATGGTAAAATTAGAAGTATAATCCAAAACTTCCGCTTCTCTACGCAGAATGATATTTCCAATGTGATGAAAAGTTCCTGTCCAAAGAGAGGATAAACTTATCCTTACCAGAGCCTCGGCACGATGGATCATTTCCTGAGATGCTTTATTAGTGAAAGTTACAAGAAGAATATTTTGTGGATTTATGTCTTTTTCTAAAAGATAAGCTAATCGATAGATTAAAACACGAGTTTTTCCACTGCCTGCGCCCGCCAGAACTAAACAGGAGCCATCTGCTTCCTTTACTACTTTAAGTTGTTGAGGATTTAATTCTTTTTCGTAATTTATTTTTCCTCTTAAGGAATCTTTTAATTTATAGGCTCTCATCTTCTAACAATCTTTTAAACTCTTGTGCATTTTTAACTGCAAATCCATAAGCATCATTATTAAAAAAAGCAAATAGTAGATTTACATCTTTAAGCCATTTTTTTGTTTTTTTCGCCCATACTTTTAGTTCTTCTGAAGAATAATTTGAGCCATAAAGAATCTTTCCTCCATGGAATCTTAAATAAATAAAGTTGGTAGTGATGACTTCTTGTGAAGGAAAGCGTGGGGAATCAGCAATACATAGATTTATCTTATTTTTTTTCAGCAAATTATAAATTGTTTCATTAAACCAGCTTTGATGACGAAACTCAAAACTGTGAAAATAAGGGTATTTTTTCAATAATTTTATAAAATTTCTGAGACGAGCAAAATCAATTTTCAGGGAAGGAGGAAGTTGCCATAAAATGCAAAGTAATTTTTCCTTTAAAAGAGAGGCGCGCTGAAAGAAGATATTCAAAGATTCCTTACAGTTCTTTAATCTTTTTATATGGGTAATAAAACGAGAGCCTTTGATAACAAAACGGAAATAAGCAGGCGTGTTTTTATACCAGTTATGGAAGGTTTTCTCTGAGGGTAGTCGATAAAAAGTTACGTTAAGTTCCACACAATTAAAATGTTGGGTATAAAATATGAGCCATTTATCCTTGGCTAATTCAGAAGGATAAAAAATTCCTCTCCAGTGCTCGTAATTATAACCACTTGTTCCTGTAAATACCCTTTTTTTCATTAATTTATTTTATCATAAAGAGAAAAATATCTAAAACTTTCAAAAATTAATTTTTTCCTCATCCAGTTGTATGTTATAATAATTGCATTATAATAATTTAAAAAAATGAGATACTCTTCTTATCTTCAGGATGAGTTATGGCTGATAAAGGAGACGGAGTGGGTTGCTTCTCTTCAGAAGATTCGTGAGTCCCAGTTTGCTTTAGGCAATGGATACTTTTCTTCTCGTGCTGTTTTAGAAGAGATTCCTTATGATGCTATGCCCGGTTTATATTTAGCAGGAATTTACGATAAGATGGGTTCCCAGGTGAAGGAGTTAGTAAATTTCCCCAATCCTTTCAATTTTAGATTTACAGTGGAAGGAGAAAAGATAGGGTTGATGGCAATGAAAAACATTTCTCACAAAAGAGTACTTAATCTCAAAAAAGCTTTGCTTATTCGACATACTGTTTTTGAAAATGTGAAAAAAGAAAGGTTTGATTATCAATCAATCAGATTTATCTCTTATTCCCATAAGAACTTAGCGGTAATGCAGATTGTTTTCACTCCTTTGGATAATGATTGTGTGGTTGATCTTTATACCGGGATAGATACTACTGTATTTAACGCCGGAGCGGTTACTGAGGGGAGAAAAAAGCATTTTAAGATAAAAGAAGCAGGTCAATTTAAAAATGCAGGGTTTTTAATACTTTCTACTCTGGAGAAAAGATATATTATAATTTATTGGTCTGGTTTTTATTATGAGATAGGAAAGAGGAAGAAGATTGCTTCTGATAATGTCTTTCAACTCAAAATAAAAAAAGGAGAAAGAGTAAAGTTTACAAAGATAATTTTTATAAAGCATTTTCCTTATCGAGAAAATATTTCTCGTTACAAGAATCTTACCTTCAAAAAATTTTTTTATCTTTTTCATACCCCTTTTGAGAACCTAATAAACTCTCACATAAAAAGATGGGAAAAGTTATGGAAAAAGGTAGATATAAAGATTGAAGGCACTGCCAATCTACAGCAGAATTTAAGATTTAATCTTTATCATCTTCTTATTTGTGCTCCTCAAGATGAGGGATTTTCCAGTGTAGGGGCACGCACACTAAGTGGAGAGGGCTACCATGGTCATATCTTTTGGGATGCCGAAATTTTTGTTCTGCCATTTTATCTTTATAATTTTCCTGAAATTGCAAAAAATCTTCTTCTTTATCGAGCAAAAAGAATTGATGAGGCAAGAAGGTTAGCTAAAAAGGAGGGATTTGAGGGGGCAAAATTTCCCTGGGAATCAGCTGATACAGGAGAGGAAGAGACTCCTTCTTGGGCACCTGATTTTGATGGTTCAATAATAAAAATTTATACTCACAAACAGGAGCATCATATAAATGCTGATATTGCTTACGCTTTTTATAATTATTATTTTGTTACTCAAGATGAGGATTTCATGCGAAAATATGGTTATGAAGTCATTTTTGAGCTGGCACGTTTTTGGAGCAGACGTGTTCAATTCAACAGGAAAAAGAGACGGTATGAAATAAATAATGTAATTGGACCGGATGAATTTCATATTAATGTTAATAATAATGCCTATACAAATGGTTTAGTTAGATGGAATTTGGATATCGCTTATCAGTTGTATTTCGAGCTAAAAAAGGAAAAAAAAGAATTATTTAACAGATTGAAACATAATTTGGGTCTTACAGATAAGGAAGTAAGAGAATGGAAAAGGATTTCTTCTTTGATTTATTTCCCCTTTGATAAGAAGACCAAACTTATTGAGCAATTTGAGGGATATTTTAAATTGAAAGATATAAAAATTGTACGCACCGATGAGAATGGAATGCCCCTCCTTCTTCCAGCGATTAAGCCCAAGGATTTAAAATACACCAAACTCGTAAAACAGGCAGATGTACTTATGCTTCTTTATCTTTTAGAAGATAAATTTCCTCTGTCGGTAATAAAGAGCAATTATGAATTTTATATTTCACGCACTTTACATAAATCCTCCTTGAGCGCTCCTATCCACTCCTTGATTGCGGCAAAGTGCGCAGATTTACACCGTGCCTATGTGCTTTTTAATGTCTCTTTGCGAACAGATATCAGTAATCTTTATGGAAATACCGCTGCAGGAGTGCATGCCGCAAGCTTGGGAGGAACCTGGCAGGCTTTGATTTTTGGATTTTGTGGGATAAGATTTAGAGATAATACTATATTTGTAAATCCTAATTTACCTTATAGCTGGCGAAGAGTAAACTTTTCTCTTACTTATCGAAAGAGCCTGATTAATTTTGAGTTGACAAATGATTGTGTAAAGATAAAAATCTCTTATAGGGGTAAGAAGAAATTTAAAGTGATTGTTTTTGGAGAGAAGAAAGAAGAGATAAAAAGTGGCTATTTCTACAAATTCTTTAAAGAATACAAAGAAAAAAAGGAGGATTACTATTAAGAAGTCATTAAATATTGCCCATCTTCATTGGGGATTTCCTCCTATAATTGGAGGAGTAGAGACTCATCTTACAATAATTCTGCCTCAGATGGTAAAGTGGGGACATAAAGTTTCTCTTCTTACCTGTAGCGTAGAGGGCGTTCCTCCTTATGAAGAATATCAAGGAATAAGCTTATGGCGCACCCCTCTTATGGATTTAAACTGGCTATCTCGCAGAGGCTTGGAGGGACTGGAGGAAGATATCGAGAATGTCTTTTCTTCTTTTATAGAAAAAGCCAAACCGGATATCTTGCATGCTCATAATATGCATTATTTTAGCGAGGTGCATGCAAGGATTTTAAAAGATTTATCTGAAAAGAAAGGTATACCTTTGATTCTTACTGCACACAATGTCTGGGATGATATTCTTTTTTTGGAACTTACTCATAAAGTAAATTGGACACATATAATTGCTGTAAGTTACTACATTAAAAAAGAGATAATTGGAATAGGAGTGGATGATAGAAAGATTACTGTGATTCATCATGGTGTAGATCAAGAAAAGTTTCATCCTCATATAAAACCAACAAAAATTTTAAAAAAATACCCTCAGCTTAAAAATAGAAAGGTTATTTTTCATCCTGCCAGAATTGGTTTGGCTAAGGGTTGTGATATAAGTATTAAGGCAATTAACTTAGTAAGAGAAAAATATCCCGAAATAATCTTGGTTCTTGCCGGCTCGAAAAATATCATTGATTGGGATCAAATGCAGCAGAAGGATATTGCTTATATGGTAAATCTTATTAAACATTTTAGGTTGGAAGAGAATATACTTATCGATTTTTATTCTTTAGAAGAGATGAAGGAGCTTTATATATTGTCTTGTGTATGTGTGTATCCTTCAACGGTTCCCGAACCCTTTGGTCTTACCATGCTTGAAGCTCAGGCCTGTTCTCGGCCGATGGTTGTTACTTATTCGGGGGGTATGCCGGAGGTTATCAAGGATGGTGTGAATGGGTTTGTTGTAAATATAAGAGATTTTGAGGATTTGGCAGCAAAGATTATTCAGCTTTTGGAGGATAATAAATTGCGCTGTCGGTTGGGTTATACTGGAAGACAAATAATTGAGTCACATTATACCAAGGAGAGGGTAACCCAAGATACCCTTAATCTTTATAAAAAGTTCACCTGATGTGGCGAGGTTGGAGTAAAAAAACGGTTATTGATCTGGTAAAAAATAAATTGAGAGACTCTCTTTTCATTGTTGCTTCTAACCGCCAGCCTTATATCCATAAATTTGTTAAAGGAAAAATTGAGTGTTTAAGAGGCCCGGGGGGAGTGGTTACTGCTTTAGATCCTGTAATGCAGGAACTTAAAGGATTGTGGGTATGTTGTGGGAGTGGGGATGCCGATAGATTCATTGCTCAAAACAATAAAGTGAAAGTCCCTCCTTATAATCCTTCTTATGAGATAAAGTATATATGGTTAAGCAAAGAGGAGAATTTGGGATATTATTATGGTTTTTCCAATCAAGCTTTATGGCCACTTTCTCATCTTGTTTTCATTAAGCCTATATTTAGGGAGGAGGATTGGAAGGTTTATCAAAAAGTAAATGAAAAATTTGCTTCCAGTATCTATGAGGAATGTAAGGGGAAGAAGGCGGTGGTCTTTGTGCAGGATTATCATTTAGCTTTGGTAAGTAAATATCTAAAAAAATTCGATCCCTCTATTAAAACTATTCTTTTCTGGCATATTCCTTGGCCTACTTATGATGTCTTTAGAATTCTTCCTCAGAAACAGGAGTTTTTAGAAGGCTTACTTAGTTATGACCTTTTAGGATTTCATATCCGTTATTTTTGTAATAATTTTTTTGATGCTGTAACCGGAGAATTAGAGAGCAAAATTAATAAAGAAAGTTCTACGATAGTCTATCAGGGGCATACTACTTTGGTAAAAAGCTATCCTATAAGTGTAGATTTTGAGGGGTTAGATAAAAAAGCCAGAGAAAAGGAGGTTGAGGAAGCAACTTTTTCCTTGAAGGAAGAATTTGGTCTGAAAGACTTTAAAGTTATTATTGGGGTAGACAGAATAGATTATACCAAAGGAATTTTGGAAAGAATTAAGGCGATAGATAAATTCTTTGAGGTGTATCCCCAATTTAAAGAAAAAGTAGTCTTTATCCAAATGGGGGAGATATCTCGTATTCATCTCTCTCAATATAAACAATTAAATGATCAGATAAACAATCTGGTAGAAGAGGTAAATTTTAGGCATTCCACCGAGTTTTGGAGGCCTATAATCTTTGTGCGAAGACATCTTTCTTTCTGTGAACTTTTGGCTTTCTATCGATTAGCGGATGTTTGTATTGTAAGCTCCTTACATGATGGGATGAACCTGGTAGCCAAGGAGTTTGTTTCTTCCCGTTTCGATGAGAGAGGAGTATTGGTTTTAAGTAAGTTTACAGGAGTAGCCAGGGAGTTTAAAGAAGCAATCTTGATTAATCCTTATTATTCTGAAGAAGTAGCCAAAGCTTTGGTTTATGCTCTTACAATGAAGGATGAGGAGGAAAGAGAAAAGATGAGGAAATTGAGAGGTTATCTTCAGCGTAATAACATTTGGCGTTGGATAGGAAAAATAATCTCTGATATACCTCTTTCTTTATGATTTTACTTGTCCTTTTATCTTAATCGTTTATAATTCTTATTGATGAAGAGATTACCTTCAGCAGTTATATTCGATTTAGATGGAGTTATTACGCAAACCGCACATCTTCATTTTTTAGCCTGGAAAAAAACTTTTGATGAGTACTTGAGGAGAAAAAGGGAATTCAGGGAATTCACTTATGATGATTATCTTCTTTATGTAGACGGAAAGCCCAGATATGAAGGGGTAAGAAGTTTTCTTTCTTCACGAGGAATAAAGCTAAGCTGGGGAAATTCCTCTGACTCACCACGCAAAGAGACTATCTGTGGTTTAGGAAATAAAAAAAATATAATATTTAAGAAAATCCTTAAGAAAGAAAAACCCAAGGTTTATTCCTCAACAATTAAGTTAATAAAAGAATTAAGGAGAAAAAGAATTAAGGTAGCGGTAGCTTCTTCTTCTAAGAACTGTTCTTTAATCTTAAATTCTTTGGGGATAAGACATCTTTTTTCTGCTCA
>Ga0164318_10003495_pt1 | contig 14894 bp, 14 predicted proteins | sample GuaBasSedimGuay9_FD_113734 | JGI IMG/M metagenome (GOLD analysis project Ga0164318, IMG submission 113734) | Subseafloor sediment microbial communities from Guaymas Basin, Gulf of California, Mexico - Guay9, Core 4571-4, 0-3 cm | ecosystem: Environmental > Aquatic > Marine > Hydrothermal vents...
GCTATCGGAATAGTGGCAGAATATTTAGCCACAAAGACAGGAAGACACTAAGAACCACAAAGGAAGCTTCTTGCAAGTAATTGAATATCTAAAGTATAGATGAGGTGCCTTAAATCGAATTCAACTTATTAGAGAACAAATCAAAATCAATGGATTGTCTGTGACCTATTTGCAAACCAATTGCCGTACCCCCAACAAGAATAAACTGTTTTGAGAATTCTCCAATTAAAGGAAGAAGCTCAATTTGATTATTGTTTAATATTTCCTTGTGCATGCCGGTTAAAGTATAGTTGGAAAAAGTTTTTCACAGGGGCAAAATAGTTGTCTCTTTTATTGCTTATCTGCTTATTAAATACATCTGAGGCCATATCAATACCTATTAATTCAAATAGCCCTTTTACCGATTCCTGGTCTCCATAATTCAAAATAGTCTCCAGCAACAGTTCAAGACTTATCTCTTCCTTTTTTTCTTCCGGAGTGTACCAGAAAAGATTGCTGTGTTCTTTGATAAACGCTTTTAGTTCTTGATTATGAATGGTTTTCATTTCGTAAAGGTAGGCAATTTATCAAGATAATAGTGGGGCACGTTTATATTAAAGTTTCACTTCCTTTATGATCAACTCTACTCCCTTTTCTTTGTCTTTTACATCAATTGCAATCGCATCTTCAGGAATATCATAAGTTTCATCAACACCCGCCAGATGACTCAATTTTCCTTCGTCGGCCAATTGGTATAATCCATAATGATCATTCGTGCGACAGTAATCCAGATTGGCTTTCATATAAACCAGTTTGAATCGGTCTTCCCCTATTATTTCCTTTACTTGCTGCCTGATACTTTCTTTTGGAGAAATAAAAGAGCAAACACAAATAATGCCCTGATCGTTGAGCAGTTTACAAATGTGTGCTACGCGGCGCAAGTGTTCTGCCCTGTCGGCTGTGGAATAATCCAGCTCTCTGGAAAGTCCTGAGCGGACTGATTTTCCATCGAGTACGACTACTGTTTTGCCCATATCAAACAGTTCCTTTTCCAGCGAATAGCCCAATTCATTTTTTCCGCTGCCATGCAAACCAGTAATCCAGATGGTTTGTGCCTTTTGATCGTAGCGTTTTTCTCTTTGCTTCCGGCTTATTAAACTTCCTGATTTTACAATGTGCTGCCGTTCCTTGTCAGTAATGCGGCTTATTAGGTTTTTGCTGCTTAACTTATCAAGTATCATTCCCACCGCAACGGTATTGTGTGTAATGGGATCGATAAGAATGAAAGAGCCTGTTTGCCGGTTCTTTTTATAGGGATCAAAAAGAAGGGGCTTGGTTGTTGTCATCACCACCCTACCAATTTCATTGAGTTCAAAATGATCAATTTCACTTTGTTCAAGCGTGTTTACATCAACCCTGTATTTTATCTGATCTATCCTTGCTTTGGTAGCGTGTGTGTTGTGTTTGATGTAAAACTGTGTGTATTGGTCCATTGGCTTTTCATCCATCCAAACCAGCATGGCTTCAAAATGCCTTTCGATGTGGGGTCGGCTGTTTTCATGTACCACCATCTCCCCTCTTGAGATGTCTATCTCGTCTTCCAAAGTAAAGGAAGCTGACTGTGGGGGAAAGGCATATTCAACCTCTCCTTCGGAAGTAATTATGCTTGTTACCTTTGATTTTTTTTGCGACGGGAGTGCCATCACTTCGTCTCCTACCCTGATTACGCCACTTGCAACTTTTCCGGCAAAACCCCTGTAATCAAGTGTTGGGCGGATAACGTATTGTACGGGAATTCTGAGATCGTCAAAATTTCTGTCGCTACTTACGTGAACGGTTTCCAAAAACTCCAACAGGCTTTTTCCATGGTACCAGGGCATCTTATCTGAAACATCAACAACATTGTCTCCTTTTAATGCTGATACAGGGATAAATGTGATGTCAGGGATATTGAGTTGGGTAGTGAAGTTTCGGTAGTCTTCACAGATTTGATCATAGACTTCTTGTTTGAAATCCACAAGGTCCATTTTGTTAACCGCAAGTACAACGTGTTTAATACCCAAAAGAGAAGCCAGAAAAGTATGCCTTTTGGTTTGAGTGATTACACCTTTTCGTGCGTCGGCTAATAATATGGCCAGGTTGGCTGTTGAGCCACCCGTAATCATATTACGTGTGTACTGCTCGTGACCGGGCGTGTCGGCTATGATAAATTTTCTTTTTGAAGTAGAAAAATAGCGATAAGCTACATCGATAGTGATGCCTTGTTCGCGTTCTGCTTTGAGTCCGTCGAGCAAAAGCGCATAGTCAATATCTCCTCCTGCATGACCTTCTCTTTTTGAGTCGCGCTTCAGGGCATCCAATTGATCTTCGTAGAGTTTCTTGCTATCGAAGAGCAAACGCCCTATTAGGGTTGATTTTCCATCGTCAACACTGCCTGCTGTTAATAATCTTAATAGATCTTTCTTTTGATCCTGGTCTAGAAATTCTTTTATATCCATTTGAATATTTTTTTTATCCGCTAATTCACACTAATTTGGCAAATTTTCACGAATTAATGTGTGTAGATAAGTCTTTTATATTGGAGTGATTTTGTTCCAACGTTTATTAGTAATCCTAGTTGGTAGCCCGTTGCTTTCAAATAATTGATTACTTGTGCATAATGTTCAGGAACTAATCCATCCATTGCCTTTAATTCAAGAATAATTTTATCATAACAAACGATATCTGCATAATACAATTTTTGTAGTGTTTGGTTCTTGTAGTTAACCTAAAGTTTAACATTCGTTTTAAAAGGAATCTTTTGTTTATTGAGTTCAATCATCAGTGCCTCATGATAAACATCCTCAAGGAATCCACCGCCCAGCTCTTTGTGCACCTCCATACATGCACCAATAATTCGAAAAACCTCATCCTTAAATAATAATTCCATGTTCTTCTTTTTGTCCACTAATTTCCACAAATTAATTAGTGATAATTTGTGTGAATTCGTGGATATTTAAAAATACCCTTCTCTCTTCTTCTGCTCCATACTTGCTTCCTGGTCAAAATCAATTACCCTTGTTGATCTTTCTGATAAGGTAATTGTCATCATTTCTTCTACTATTTTTTCTATGGTATCAGCTTCCGACTCGATGGCTCCGGTTAGTGGGTAGCAGCCCAAAGTGCGGAATCTTACCATACGCATTTCGGCTTTATCCCTTAGTTCTTTTGGCATGCGATCATCGTCAACAAGTACCAGTGCTCCATCCATTTCTACAATCGGTCGTTTTTTTGCATAATACAATGGAACAATGGGAATGTTTTCTAACCTGATGTACTGCCAAATGTCAAGTTCCGTCCAGTTACTAATTGGGAAAACTCTGATGCTTTCTCCTTTGTGAACTTTTGCATTATAAATGTCCCAGAGTTCGGGGCGCTGGTTTTTCGGATCCCACTGGTGGTATTTGTCGCGGAAGGAATAGATGCGTTCCTTTGCCCGGCTTTTTTCTTCATCTCTTCTGGCACCTCCAAAAGCGGCATCGAATTTATACTTATCGAGGCCTGCCAAAAGTGCCTGCGTTTTCATGATATCGGTATGGACTTTTGAACCATGACTAAACGGGCCAACACCTTCTTCGAAACCTTTTTTGTTGTAGTGTACAATCAAATCCCAGTTTTTTTCTTCGGCATATTTATCACGGAACTCCACCATTTCCTTAAATTTCCATTTGCTGTCGATGTGCATTAATGGAAAAGGGACTTTGCCGGGGGCGAAGGCTTTTTCTGCCAGACGTACCATAACGGAGGAGTCTTTCCCGATGCTGTAAAGCATCACTGGGTTTTCAAATTCCGCTGCCACCTCACGGATAATGTGGATGGACTCAGCTTCGAGTTCGCGGAGATTGTTTAAATTGTATTGGTTCATATTTTATTGAATAATAATTTATGATAATTAACTAAGTGTAATTTGTCTGCAGATGAATTTATTTTGGTTCTATTAAAAAACAGATGAATACCTTTTATGTTCACAGTGCAGATTACAATTATAATCAAATAACTTTCAGTGGGTCAAACTTAATTTCAGGTAAAATATTTTTCAGCATTTCCTTTACTGTTTCATCAATATTGGGCTTGGTGTTTTCCACCCTTAAAAATGGTAATTGAGGAGCTTCGAAAGGTGCTGATACGCCAGTAAAATTCTTAATCTCTCCTGCTCTGGCTTTTTTGTACAAACCTTTGGGATCTCTTTGTTCGCATACTTCCAGTGGAGCATCGATAAAAACTTCAAGAAAATCGTCCTCACCTATTATTTCTTTTGCCATTTGGCGGATGTCATTTGTAGGACTGATAAAAGCACAAATCAGAATAATCCCACAGTTCATAAACAATTTTGAGACCTCTGCAATACGCCTGATATTTTCCACACGATCTTGATCTGTAAAAAGAAGGTTTTTATTGATTCCCGAACGAACATTGTCACCGTCCAGTATCTGACAAAAATAATTGAGTTCAAACAGTCTTTTTTCCAGCAAACTGGCAAGCGTTGTTTTACCAGAGCCCGAAAGCCCAGTAAACCAAATAACTTTTGCCCTTTGTTTTAAATAAATTTCTTTTTCTTTTCGGTCTTTAATTTTGTCGAATACGGTGTAGATGTTGTTATTCATTGTTGTTTAAAAGTTTAAAGTTAAAGGATGAATATTGAACTCGAAATGTTGAACTCTGAACCGGGAACTTTGAACATTTTCAAAAATACTTCCAATACAAAATAGACACGGCACCCACACCATAAATCACAGTCAGAGGCAGGCCGATCTTCATATAATCAGTAAACTTATAGGAGCCCGGGCCATAAACCATCATATTGGTTTGATAGCCTATGGGTGTCATGAAATTGGCAGCAGCAGCATAGGCTATTAATAAAACAAAGGGTAATGGATTTAGTGCTTTTTCATCAGCAATGGCCAGAACTATTGGAAATAATATTGCAACTGATGCAACATTGGTAATATAAGCAGCCAAAAGACTGGTGGCTATGTATATTCCAGTCAGTAAACCTAAAATACCAATGGGTGCTAAGAAGTTAATAATCCCATGGCTGATGTCTGCTGCTACCCCTGTTTTGCTCATTGCCAAACCTAGTGCCAGTGCCATAGCAATAGTCAAACCCAAATTGAAATCTATTCCTTTTTCTACATCTTTTGGATTGGCAATACCAGATAACATGATGATTGCCAGAAGTATCAATACTCCTATAAACAAAGGGACTATTTTTATTGCCGACAAAATAATCGCAAGTATTAATCCACCAATCAAAATAATGGCATCCTTAGTTTTGGGTTTTTCGTAGGTTCTTAACTTGGAAATTCTGTAAAACTCCCTGCTTCTAAAAGAGAGATCGTCGAAATCTTCACCAGTAAGTATCAACAGCACATCGCCGGCTTTTAGTTCAATATTACCTATTTTTCCTTTGATTTTTTCTCCATTGCGATGAATGGCAATGACAGATGCATCGTATTTACTCCGAAATCTTATTTGCTTTACTGTTTTGTTTATCAGTTTTGAATTATGCGATAATACAACCTCTAACAGGTTGATTTTTTGCATATTTTGATGTTCAATACCCTCTTCCAGTGTTACTCCATTTTGCGGTTCTATAAGTTCTGAAATTGCTGTTGTATCACCTGCAAAGCTAAGTATATCATTTCTTTGGAGAATAAAATTGGGACTGACTACAGAAAATACTTCCTTTTCTCGCTCTACCTTCACTAAAAACAAACTACTCAAGTTTCTTAAGCCTGCCTGACTGACAGTTTTTCCAGATAAATTGGATTTCTTTGCAATTTTAATATTTACCAGATAATTGCGCATATTACTTTCTGCCTCCTTAAGGATATCCATATTCGTTGGCAGCAGTTTTCTAGAAACTAACCAAAGGTAGGAAACGCCAATAATTGTCATGGGCAAGCCCACCCAGGCAAAATCCAGCATCTGTAAAGAGTGAAAATCAGGGAACACACTTTGTTCTTCCAGCATACCATTTACTATTAAATTTGTAGAAGTCCCTATTAAAGTAATTGTGCCACCAAGAATAGCTGCAAAAGAAAGAGGAATCAGTAATTTTGATGAAGCTATTTGGTTTTTATCACTCCACTTATTCACGAAAGGCATCATCACCGCAACGATAGGCGTGTTATTTAGGAAAGCGGAAAAACCAGCAACTACATACATCATTCTTCCTAAAAACCGATTGTAGGTACCTGCACCCCTAAATACTAATTTCTCGAAAAAGTTATTGAGGATTCCCTTGCTTTTTATAATGTCTCCAATCAGCAATAAAACAATAATGACAATAATTTGTTCATTTGCAAAACCACTTAAAACCTCTTTGGGTGTTAGTATTCCTGCAAGACCAAGGCTTAGCACTCCCAAAACAAAAGTAAAGGCCGCCCCCAGCCAATTGAAATAGAGGCTTAAGAGAATAAAGGTTATTACTATGTAAACGATTAATTGTTCCAAATTTTCTTTTTATCTGGATTTTCCCTTGTGCTTATAAGCTTTTCACAATAAACCACGGATTCAAAATATCTTCTTTGTTGTAAACAACTTCATCATCCTGACTTTTTGCTTGTACGACTCTTCCTCCGGAAGCCAAAACAACAGCATGTCCGGCAGCGGTATCCCACTCACTGGTTGGGGCAAATCGGGGATAAATATCTGCTGTACCTTCAGCAACCATAACTATTTTTAAAGAGCTGCCTTTTGAGACAATTTCAACTTTATCGTGTTTCTTTTTTATTTCATCAATATAAGCTGATGTTTCGCTTGTTAAATGCGAACGACTGGCAACCACACCATAATAGGATTTTGAAATCTCTAAGGGAAGTTTTGATGCTCGTTTTGTCAACTTATTAATGTCATCAATGTTTTCAGATGCATTATTCAATTTATATGCTCCCAGTTCTTCTTCTCCAAAATAAAGTTCATCCAAAACCGGTGCATAAACAACACCCATTACAGGTTTTTTATTTTCAATCAATGCAATGTTCACGGTAAACTCATCATTTTTTTTGACAAATTCTTTGGTTCCATCAAGTGGATCAACTATCCAAAGTTGATTCCATTTTTTTCTTTCTTCAAATGGAATACTTCTGCCTTCCTCGCTTAAGACAGGAATTCCGGTTTCATTCAAAAACGATATGATGATGTCATTGGCATTCTTATCGGCTAATGTCAAAGGAGATTCATCCTTTTTGTATTCTACTTTAAAATCGGTATTGTAGATTTTTAAGATTTCTTTACCTGCTTTGATGGAGGCAATGATGGCTGTTTTTAGTAAGCTGTTCATTATTTGGTTTTACTGGTATTATAATGGATCTATTAATATTCAATAATCAATGAAAAAGTAAAAAGAGAATTTATAACAATACGGAAACTTATAAATCATTTGAATATCTGGCTATTAGAATCAACAATTAAGTAAATAATTTGTTATTATTATCTTTCCCTTCGATTCCGGAATAAATTGAGATAAAACCATTTGTTTGTTGAATATTGCGTGTTGAGTGTTTTTTTAAATGTTTCATTAAAATCGTGGTAGTAACATTTAAATAAGGTTGGACTTTGCTTTATCCTTCTCACAGCTTCGCCTCCTAAGTCCCATCTGCCTAAGGCGGTCGAACTGTTTAATGTATATTATGTGTATTTGAACTATTCTGATTTCCAGACCAATAAAAGTTCGTCTGTCCTTTTATTCTTCAGAAAATCTTGTAGCTCTTTATTGTCCAGTACGATGTACCGGATTTTTCTTTTTATAAGTGCTTCAGCTTTTTCGATCAGGCTCATTAAATAACTTCTGTCCAAATCTTTACCTATAAACCAAAGATCGATAACTTTTGAGTTTTTGCCTTTTGCCAATTCCCCAACAAGGTAAATTTCCTTTACCTGACCCAAGTTCTTTATCACTTTCTCGATAACCTTATCAAGCCCGATATGTTTGATGAGTAGTTTATGGATTTCAGGAAAAAGAGGATGGTTGGTATTTGCCTGATAAAGCTTTTTGTTGCCCTCGAGTTTTGAAGTCAGCAAATCTGCTTTTTCAAAACGGTTTAATTCGTGACGAATGGCGTTCGTAGATTCGCCAAACTCAGGTTCCAAACCACGCAAATAGGCGGTATTACTACTGTTAAGGAAAAACTTAAGCAGTAATTTTATGCGCGTTTTAGATGTAATTAGTGACTCTAACATTAGTAATTCTTTGTGTTTGTAGTGTCTGAACAGCCCGTACTAAAACAGAAATTGTACGCTGACGTTCCTAATTGAGTAACAAAAGTACTCATTGTTTTGATTTCGCCAAGAAAAAATGAAAAAAATTTCTTCAGTTTTAAAAGATCCCACCAAACAAAAGCTGAAACATTTCAACTAATTGCTCTTGTTTTGTTTTTCTTTATCTCGATAAGAATTGTTTTTCCAACAGCTTCTATTTCAACATTAATTTTGTGTTTTCCTTTTACCTCTACCAATTCTCCTTTTAATCCTGCCAGGCTACCTGAAATAATTTCGACTTTGGTTCCCTTTTCCCAAAAGAGGTCTTCGTTTGTTTCCAACTGCTCATCATCTAAAAAATACCGAATGGCTTCAATTTGTTGAACAGGTATGGCAACAGCTTTTCCTTCGAAAGTTATGTATCGGGATACGCCAGTAATTTGAAGAACCTTGAAGTAATCTTTTGGTTCGATTTGTACAAATATATATGAACGAAATAAAGGTACTTCTACCCATTTTTTGCGGTCACTCCATTGGCGAAGCTCTTTGATTAAAGGCAAAAAATAATCGATTCCAGATTTTTGAAACTCAACGGCTACTTTCTTCTCTGTTCTCGATTTAACATAAACAGCAAACCAGGCTTTTGTTGTATGCGCGTCCAAATTCCTAAATTATAATGAACTTAAATAAGGGTGAAAATCGCCGGTTTTTGCAGTCACTTTCTGCTTACGGATTTTGTGTGCAATTTCAATGCTCTGTCGTGCATCAGAAATACCATAGCCCCTTCCGGCAAGTATTTCCTGATAACTGACCGTATGCAAATCGGTGAAGCCACTACTAAACTCTATTTCATCATTATCAACAAGAATAGACCTGAAAGTTGGTTGGTTATTTTCAACAGCTTTTGCTGGTAAATCATTTTTATCAAGGCTTAAAAACCAGGAAACATTTGCTTTTTTTAGTTGCAATAGTCCCGACGCCTTGTTCTTTTCCATTAAATGAACAGTACTTTTTTCAAGGTCTCCAAAAATCCAGCTTAGCATATCAAAAAAGTGAATGCCAATATTGGTTACCACGCCACCTGACTTTTCCATATCCCCTTTCCAGGAATAAAAGTACCACTGTCCGCGTGATGCAATATAAGTAAGCTGAATGTCGTGTATTTTATTATTTGGCAGCTTATCAATTCTATTTTTCAGATCAATGATTGCAGGATGGTTTCTTAGCTGTAGAATATTGTAAACCATCTTTCCTGTATCTTTCTCAATTTCTTCCAAGCCTTCAAGATTCCAGGGATTGAGGACCAATGGCTTCTCACAAATTGCATGGGCATCATTACGTAAAGCAAGCCGTATGTGGGCATCGTGCAAATAGTTTGGAGAACAAATACTTACATAATCAACAGGACGGTTACCCGATCTTCGTAACTTATCAAGATGCCTGTCAAAACGCTCGGTTTCAGTAAAAAAATCTGCCTGGGGGAAAAAGTTATCGATAATACCAACACTATCAAAAGGATCGAGTGCAGCAATCAAATTATTACCGCTTTCTTTAATTGCCCGCATATGCCTTGGTGCAATATAACCGGCTGCACCAATTAATGCAAAGTTTTTTTGGGATTTGAGCTTGTTCATCTTCAATAATTTATCAAGAATTTATTCTGAGACGAAACAAATGATAATCAGCTTAATAATTTATACGCACTATAGGCTGTATTCACGAATGCTAAAGTTTATTAAACAACCTTTTTGTAAACGATTTCTTTTTCTCTGGTTTGTCATCAGTATAATAACCATAGCCATAACCATAGCCATAACCATAACCATAACCATAGCTGTAGCCTTCTCCGTAGCCATATCCATAACCGCCAGTTATGTTAATATCGTTAATAACAATGCTTATTTTCAAATTATTTGCTTCCATTTCTTTCATCATGGCAGCAAATATTCTTTTGTGGGTAAGGTATTGTCGAACAAGAAAAATATTGACGTCTGTAAATTCCATTAGCAGATAAGGGTCGGTCACAAGTGCTGCGGGAGGCGTGTCAACAATAATATAATCATACCTTTTACGAAGTTCCCGGAATAGTTCCGCTGTTTTATCTGATGCAATAAGTTCAGCAGGATTTGGGGGGACAGGACCAGATAAAATAATATCTAAGTGATCTACTTTAACCGATGGTTGTATTATTTCTTCGATAGTATTTTTACCAATAAGATAGGATGTTAATCCAAGACGATTTGATAAATCAAAGTCTTGATAAATTTTTGGTTTCCTTAAGTCAAAACCCAATAATACCGCTCTCCGCCCGTATTGGGCATAAATACAGGCAAGGTTAATTGAAACATAGGTTTTACCGGCACTTGCCATATCAGCAGTAACAAGAATAGTCGTCGAAGTATTGTCATCTTTCTTCCCGGCTATGTATTGAATATTGGTTCTTAAGGACCGGAATGATTCTGATATATTTGATTTTGGAAATTCTGATACAACAAGTTGTGACTTTTTTGTTGAATGCAGGATTTGCCCGATAATAGGATACTTGGTTGCTTTTTCAACATCTGTTTTTTCAACAATCGATTCGTTAAAATAATCCTTCATCATCACGTAACCAATTGGAAATACAAGACCTAAAATAAGCGCGATCAAATAATTTAATACCTTTTTTGGATAAACAGGTTCATTAAGCTCTGTTCGTGCAATATCTATTACTTCGTTATCAGGAAGGTTAGAAGCTTTGGTAATCTGGGCCTCTGTTCTTTTTGTTAACAGATAAGTATAAATATCATCGGCCAACCTAAAGGTTCTTTCATAATTAATTAATTCTCTTTGTGTTACCGGCAAATAACTAATTTTTTCGTTATAATTGGCAATTCTCTTTTCAATTTCTCTAATTGCCTGGTTGGAATTGTATATAATATTGTTGATGTTTTCGAGAATAGCATTTTTTGTGTTGACAACGTGGTTGTTAATTGCTATTACTGTTGGATTTCTATCCGTTGAATAAAGTAATTGTTCTGCTTTTGCATTGTACAAATCTATCAGTTCCCCAATCAGACGATTTAATGCCGGATCTTCTATGCCCATTGCAGATGGAGCAACTAAATTATTCAAATCATCCTGATTTTTAATAATATAATCTCTTAGGTTTTTATAATACCTTGATTTGACCGTCAATTCTGCCAGATGATTTTCCAAATCTTTTAATAATTCAACTACCTGCTGTGCCTGATAATCAATATTCAATACCTCTCTCGAAGATTGAAAATTTTGCAGGTCCATTTCTGCTGATCTTAATGTGTCTGAAATTTCCGCCAGTTGAATATCAATAAAACGGATTGTATTTTCAGCAATTTTGTTTTTTAACTCCAGGCTTTTCTGTAGATAAACAATAGTAAGCATATTTAGAAAAGCGGTTGCTTTATCAATATTACTATGCTTAAATTTGATCTCCAAAATAGAAGCTTCTCTACTTACAGGCTCAATTTCAATACCTCCAAATTGGCCAGTAAGTGTATAATAATCGTTGAAAACAAATTCATATGAATTCTCAACATCAGTTTCCGGGTCAAAATTATTATTCAATAATATTTTAAAAGAGTTGTATGGATTTTCAATTAAATCACCAAAACGATAGTTTTTTTTCCAATCAATCTTTCCAAGTATTTCTTCTTCTTCAAACTCCCGCTTAGCATAATTATACTTTTTAACGAGCTCCCCTTCTGTTTCAATTCGAAATTCATCTTTATTAAGAATTACCACCCTGTATTTCAAATCAACAGTTTGAGATACAGCTGTATCGTACACAACCTTAAAAGGAGCTTTGTGGTATAATTCTGTAACGATAAGTCCTTCGTTTAAGAAATAAGAAACCTCAAAATCCAGGCTTATTATTGTACGGTACTGTAAGGAAAAAGAAGAGAGTTTTACAATCTCATTTTCTACATTTTGATTTGAATTACTAAGGCCGATTCCCAGCATCGAAGAAGCGTCCATCATCGACCTGTCTTCTTTTACAAGTACTGTTGTAGAAACTTCATAAATAGGGGCGGTATATTTATTGAAAAGGAAGGCTACTACCAATACGATAAATATAGTCAGAATAAATAAAGGCCAATATTTTAACAGCTTGAATAAGAATATCCTGATGTCCTTACTTTCCTCTTGCTGTTGAAATCCTTCAATGTTTTCAGTTGACATAGGTTTATTGTTTAATTTTTATCGAAGTAATTGATTAATAAGATTGTTGTAGAAATAAACCCAAAGACTACACCGTATGGGAAGTTTGCAAATAGAAACTGTTTACCTCTTACCGGTTGCACATAAACAATATCATTGGGTTTGAGATAATAATATCCCGATGCCAAAATATCCCGCTTTGTCATGTCAACATAAATAACTTCTGAACCGGCTTTGTTTTGGCGGATAATAGCTACTTTATAGCGATCTGCAAAATCCGTCAGATCACCTGCCATCGAAACGGCTTCAAACAAATTAATATCTGTTTGATAAACTTTGTATTGCCCCGGCCTGTTAACTTCGCCCAACATCGTAAGGTTATAATTCACAAGCTTAACAATAACCACGAGCTGCAATAAATATTCCTTTAATTTTTCCGTAAGCATGTCCCTGATTTCATTCACATTCATGTTTCTCACATAAACTTCCCCTACCATAGGAAAGTCAAGATAGCCGGCATCATTAATTGTATAACTTTCAAGGTAAATACCTGCATCGTTTGCGTTACTTGAAGCTCTGCCACTAGAAGTTAGCGGATTAAGAAGTGTGGTGGTTTTTTCATCAAATGTTACAACCCGAATGTATAGGTTATCACCGGGCTGGACACGGTATTCAAGGTTTCTCTCGTTTTTAAATGTTACTAAGGTATCCGCATCATCTTTTACCTGTAAATACAGCATTTTTTTTTGGGGCACACAAGAGGAAAAGAGTAAGGCAAGAATTCCTAACACAACAAATGACCTGAATGCCAGGTGGTAATACTTTCTCATAATGAACAGTCTGAGTAAAACTTATTTAGGTTTGCGTATTTTGTGGCAAAATTAACCTTCTTTTCTATAAATCAAAACAAATCTAAATTAGTAAAAAAACAATTTCCAATTCTCTAAGTCCAATCATATCAAAACATTATTTTTGAATTTTTAAATTATAATATTTTCAATTATGAAATATTCCTTTCTATTCTTGTTTTTGTTTCTGTCGGCTGTGATGTTGAATGCACAGGAAAGTGTAACAAAAAAAGCATCTTCTCCAATCCCTTTAGTTTATACCAATATTGTTGCTGGTGAGGACGGAACACTTTTCTTTGTACCAATCACAGGGGGAAAAGAAGCCCCATTAATTGAATCGCAAAGCTTTTTTACATTGGATAATATCAGGATTATTCCTGAAGGTTCTCAAAACGGATTGGTTTTTGATTTTAAAAACGATTCGTTCAACGGCACAATTTACTACGGTATGTTTGCCGATGAACCCAATAAGTACCCTCAGGAAGTTTATTTTAACAGGAGCGCCTGGATAAAAGATGGGAAAGCTGAAATAAATATTTCGAAATTATCTGGCAAATATGATATTGCAAATTTGGAAGAAAGTGGCAGTGCAAAAATTGGTTACCGTATTGTCGATACTTTTGGTAAAATTATCTACGGTGGGCGAATTAATGTTGAAGGAGCCGGCCCATATTCCACCGGCTTATCTATTGTTGAAGGACCATTTGTAAATAAGGCGTCCGAACAAGAAGTTTTCATTTCATTCACAACAAACAAGCCTTGTAGTCCTGAGGTTGAGGTGAATGACAAAAGGTATCAAGCCATCCAGATGATGGGAAACCCCATTGGTGACCTCCACCACGAAATTAGGATACATCATCTGAAAGCAGGTACTACTTACCCTTACACCGTGCATTACGGAAATTATCAGGAAACTTACAGTTTTAAAACAGCACCCAAATCCGGAAGCCGTGAGCCCTTTATTTTTGGCTACACCAGCGACTGTCGGGCAGGATCCGGTGGTGGTGAAAGGGATATTTATGGAGTAAACGCCTATATCATGAAAAAAATGGCCGCTTTAGCTTCTTATGAAAATGCAGCCTTCTTTCAGTTTACAGGCGATATGATTGATGGTTATTCATCCAGCATTGGCGAAACCCATTTGCAATATGCAAATTTTAAAAGTACTATCGAACCTTGGTGGCACCATATACCATTCAATATTGGTCCCGGCAACCACGAAGCAGTTTTATCCGTTTTTGACGATGAAAGTAAATATGGTATTTCGGTTGATAAGTTTCCTTTCAATTCTAAGTCAGCTGAACGCACTTTTGCCGATGCTTTTGTAAATCCTGAGAATGGCCCATTTAGTGAAGATGATGCCATTTACGACCCCAAAGAAAAACGACAAGATTTCCCTCTTTACAAGGAAACTGTTTATTATTATACCTATGACAATACAGCCATGATTGTGTTAAATTCGAATTATTGGTATGCACCTTCTACCGACAGAATTCCAGAAATTGGAGGCAATCCACATGGATACATTATGGACAATCAATTGAATTGGCTGGAAGAAACAATTGACAAATTTGAGAACGATCCCAATATTGATCATGTTTTCGTCACCATTCACACACCGGCTTTTCCCAATGGTGGTCATGCCAA
>Ga0164318_10003496_pt1 | contig 14894 bp, 12 predicted proteins | sample GuaBasSedimGuay9_FD_113734 | JGI IMG/M metagenome (GOLD analysis project Ga0164318, IMG submission 113734) | Subseafloor sediment microbial communities from Guaymas Basin, Gulf of California, Mexico - Guay9, Core 4571-4, 0-3 cm | ecosystem: Environmental > Aquatic > Marine > Hydrothermal vents...
CATAACCCGATGAGTGCACCTTTTTCAATGAAAATTTTTTAACATGAGGGGGTACCCCCTCATGTTAATTGTTGCACTTAATCCTTGAACCTATGATCTCTATTTTTAGAATGATTTTATAATTTTATATATTGCTTTCTCTTTGTTCAGGTACAACAACCAATACTGGTATAGGTGTTCGTATGAGAACTCTATTCGCTACACTTCCAAACATCCAGTGCAGAACCTTAGACTTACCATGGCTACACATTACAATAATATCTGCATTTTCGTTTTTTGCAACTTCAAGTATTTTAGTAGCAGGGTCCATTCCATATTCAAGTATAGATTTTACAGGTATCCCCTTATCTTTTATCTGTTTTTCTACTTTCTTTAGATATCTCTTTGCTTCTTCTTCTTTTTTGCTTTGAAGTTCTGCAGCCCTCTCTGCTTCAAGCAAATCTTTAACATCTACAAGAATAGGCTCATAAACTCTTAGAAGTATAATATTATCTATTTTATCACATTTACATATATGCTCTGCGTGTTCTATTGCCTCCTCTGATATTTCAGACCCATCAAGCGGTACCAGTATTGTTTTATACGCCATATCTTTTCCTCCTCCAAAATTATTATTTGATTCAAATCACATATAATTTAATCTATTAATATGTTAAACATAAGACAATCATAAAAATACCCAGGTTTCTTTAATAAAGAGACCTGGGTACATATATCGAAAAATAGTGGCATTAACCTTTAAAATACTTTGTTGGTAACCATGTTGCAAGCTCAGGAAATATCATAACAATACCTAGTGCCACAACTAAAAGGAGTACAAAGGGGATAACTGACCTATAGATATCCCCCAGAGTTATACCCGAATCTTTTGGTACCATGGCCTTCATCAAAAACAGGTTATAGCCAAAAGGCGGTGTTAGATATGCGATCTGGCATGTTATCGTATAAAGAATACCATACCATATCGTATTGAATCCCATCTCTACCACAAGAGGTACATATAAAGGAGCTACAAGGATTAGCATTGCTGTATCATCAAGGAAGGTACCAAGAAATATGAAGGAGAGTTGCATCATGAGGAGTATTCCCCATCTTCCGAAACCCCAACCTAAGAAGAGCTTTTTAATTGCATGTACAGCACCTAAACCGTCGAATACTGCTCCAAAGCCTAAAGCTGCAAGAATAACCCACATGAACATAGCGCTAACACTAAGTGTCTGTTTTAGTACATCCATAAAGCCTTTCCATGTAAGACGCTTTTTCAATAGAGCAGCTATTGTAGTAACACCAGCTCCAACTGCCGAACTTTCAACAAGACTTGTTACACCTAAAAAGAACAAACCTGACATCATGAATATGATTATTATTGGTGCAATAGCTGCCGTTAATAACTTCATTTTATCTTTAAGGGAATACTTATCCCTCTCTTCCTTAGGGAGGGCAGGCCCAATATCTGGTTGCAATATACATCTCACGGCTATATATATGATAAAAAGCGCTGCAATCATAAGTCCTGGAAAAACACCGGCAAGCCATAATCTACCAATGGGCTGTCTTGCAATCATTCCGTATAGAACCAGAACAACACTGGGCGGAACCATAATTCCTAATGAACTGGACCCCTGAATAACACCTGTCACCATAACCTTATCGTATTTACGCTTAAGCATCTCCGGCAGTGCCAGAGCAGACCCTATGGCCATGCCTGCCACACTCAACCCATTCATCGCAGCTATAATCGTTTGAAGGAAAATTGTTCCTATTGCAAGCCCACCTTTTACGGGCCCCATCCACACATGAAACATCGTGTAGAGGTCATCCGCGATGCCTGAAACCGAGAACATATAGCCCATGTATATAAACATCGGTAGCGTAATCAATGGGTACCAGTTCAGAAGGTTTATTCCAGCCTGGAACATGAGACCCTGTCCGCCTTTTCCCCATAGGATTAGCGCATATAGAGCAGCTACTCCACCTATTACTGCAAAAATGTGTCTTCCCGTTATAAGCAGCAAAACCATTGTAATAAACATTAACACTGCTATAGTTGCATAACTCATTTGTACACCTCCCCAACCGGTATTTCTTCTCCTCTTGCTCTAGCTATATCCTTTAGCAACTCTGATATCACCTGCAGAAACATGAATATTATGCCAATGGTCATCGCTATTTTTACAGGTGCAACAGGAGGTGCCCATGGAGAGTACGTCTTTTGCTTGTAGAGTATAGCATATTTTGTTCCTTTAATGGCTCCCATTAATAAAACCGTCATATAGAAACCTATCAATGGAAACGTAACGATATCCAGGATAGCCCTGGTTTTTGTCGATAATTTGCCGTACAGAATATCCATACGTACATGAGAGTCTATTATATGAGAATAACCACCCCCAAGAGTGTAGTATGCAGCCATAACAAACTCGGTGAGTTCTACGGCCCACAGGTGAGGACGATTGAATATAGTTCTCATCACTGTTTCATATAACAGTATACCCATCATTACCAGAACCAGATACATAGAAAAATAGCCTATAATTTCGTTCGTCCTATCTATTGCACGAACGACAGCTCTCGATGGTTTATTCACTTTGTTTCCTCCTTACTTAAAAACAGCTTTTATTTTCTTATAAGTTTATGCTGCAAGCCAATATAACGATGGTTGAAGACTATTTACTACGGTTAGCATTCTGTTTTATCAATCCACTTATTTATTTATAAATAATGGTCATCATTAATAACAGTTAATGTTTCTATAATCCTACAATATGGTAAAAGCTATTTCTAACCAGACTATATTAGAAACGAAAGTTTTTTATTCATCTAAATTAAAATAAATTAAAACTTAACTTTGGCTTATGGCCTGCTTTTAACAGGCCATAAGCCGATAAAAATTGGAATTATTCACAGCTACATACATAAGGATCGCCAGCAGCTTCTCTTGTTTTTACATATTCCTTCAGAATTTCAACAACTTTAGCATTCCTCGGGCTCTTCTTAGCAATTTCATCCCAGAACTTAAGAGCAGCTTTCTGCACCTGTGCCCATTCTTTAGATGGTATTGTTGTAAGCTGTAACTTTTTACCATGTGCACGGTAATTGGCTTCTCCCCACCAATACCAGTGTAATCTGTAGTAGTGAGACTTTTCGATTGTAAGTTTATAGAGCTGTTTCAGATGATCGGGAAGTTTTTCCCAGGACTCTGTATGAACAAACCAACCTCCAGCCCAACCACCAGAAATCGGGTTTGTAAGGAAGTACTTAGTTACATCGGCCCAACCAACTGTATAGTCCTCTGTAATTCCTGACCATGCAACACCATCAAGAACGCCAGTTTGAATTGCCATCTGCACGTCCTCATACTTTAAGGTCATAGGAACAACACCAAACTGCCTCATGAACTTTCCACCTGTCGGGAACATATACATTCTGAGGCCTTTAAAATCTTTTAGATGTCTTAAAGGTTTATTTGTTGCAAAGTTACATGGATCCCAGCTACCTTCACTAATCCATGTAACACCAGGCACCTCATCATATGCTTCCTTCCAGATATCATTTAATCCGTAGTGGTTCCAGAGAACATCTACATCAAGACCAAATCTTGCAGCCATTGGAAAGTATGCAGCAAATATAGCTACATCTACCGGTGAAGCCATCGAGTCATCATCACTTACACAAGCGTCAATAGTACCTTCCTGCAGAGCCCTAAAAAGTTCTGCCTGAGGTACCAATTCATCTGCTGTGTAAACATCGATGACCATCTCACCATTAGCTGCTACATTGAACTCCTTAATTGCATAACCAACAACATGAGGATTCAATGCAGCCCCTGCGTAGGACTGTAACCTCCAATGGATTGCTTCTTTCTTCTGAGCCTGCTGCTGTGCCTGTGCTTTTTCACCCGCAGCCTGTTCTCCCTGTTTCTTACAGCCGGACAGAACCGCAAGAACCATTAAAAGAGCAGCTACAAGTGCAACAGCAACAAACAACTTGGTAATTCTCTTTTTCCTCATGTTAAAAAAACCTCCTTAAAGTAAATTTTTTAATAAGATGTTGCTATACAACATAGTTTACCCTAAATCACTCTAATCACTTCCCCCCTTTCCTTTTTAGATTTATTAGAAACAAATCTTAATAAAAGGCGGTTATGGATAAGACTATCATAACTATTTATAACACAAACAATTATAAATCATATATTATATGAAAATTATGACAAATAACATTTCAAGGCCTTTTTAGAATTAACCCATAATATATTTATGATTTATTTTTATAAACTATTCAAAACCAGTAATTTGTCAAGAAAAAAATATAAACCGATTTCATAATTTTACAATTTAATATTATATTCATTCTTTAAGTATTCTAGGTTTTCCTGAGCATGTTCATATTTAGCTTTACCATAATTATAAAAGTCAAACTCAATGGTAGAGATATTCTGTTGAATTAAACTCCATAGAAACCAGTAAATATCAGGATAGGGTTTAAACATTTCTATATAATAGAGGTTTTCCTCGAAATTCTTACCTTCACAGTAGTATTCAACAAAGCTCTTTTCAACCTCCCTTCCAACAAGTATCTCCTGGAACATATCTGCTATATCATAGTAACGTGGTGCCATCCCGCCATATTCCCAGTCTATAATATAAAGAGGTTCACTATAAAGATGTTCATACCCTTCTTTTACAAGAATAAAGTTTTCTGCCAGAAGGTCATTATGACAGGGGGTATATTCATTTTCTTTTATATTTATTTTATCAAATAGTTTATCAAGCTTCTCTATCGTTTCTACTATTTTAAATTCAGGATATTCTGCTTTAATATCATTATTAAGTATTTTATACATATGTTTTATTTCTTTTAGAGGATTAAATAACTTTGGTAGGACTATATTACTGTTGTGAAGCCTTATAATTGGGTTAACTATCCTTTCTCTAAGTTCTTCTTTTAGAAAATCTGGATTCTTTAATGTTATCCCGTGTGTTATGAATTCGATAATTGTAACCTTGTATTGTGGTAAATATTTAATTAACCTGGGGGAAATTCCAATATCAGAGACCTTTTGCATTGTCTCTGCTTCATACTCTCTATTTATAAAAAGCTCAGTTTTATCTCCATATATCCTAACTGCAAGATCACCCTTTTCAGAGATTACCCTGTATAACTTATTTGTTATCCCTCCACTAAGAATGGAGATTTTTATATCATCACAATCCTTCCATTCCGGCATCAGAAGATCTACGAATAGATCCCTCGTTAATTCCTCCTCAAGAAGATTAATGTTCCCCATTAATATATCCCCTTTTCTATATAAAGTGTAATAGTAAATTAATTTTAAACAATAACTGTAAGATAGGTTTGACTAACCCCTTATAAATAAAAAGAACCCGGTTTAAAGTAATTAGCCTGCTTCTGAAAATCAATAATGCTTGGTACAAAAGGCTCTATTCCTGAAATGCCAAAGAACCGAACTAATTTTTAAGTCAAACCTAAACCTTTAACCAGAAATTTAATAGGCATTTTAAAAATTTTTGCTTTACATATTCTATATCCTGTAACTTAAACAATTGGGCAATTACAGGAATATAGTAAGGAATCCAAAGATTTAGAGAGTAATAACTTTGTCAAAGAACAACGATATTTTACTTGATTAAGTTAGATAAGTTAGAGTATCCAGAATGTTTTCCATATAATAATTTTGTAAATATACAAAGTCAATAACTTTTTTAAAAAAATGCCTCTATTTATTTAAATACTCCATGATCCTTCTATATGTACTATTGATCATTTCTGATTGATTATTCGTTAGAGTTTTAATATTTTCATCCATTAGTAGTTCAAGTGTTGAGAGAGATTCCTCCATAGATTGTAAAGGATTTTTATAGCTTCTAAACCAATACAATCCTTTTCCATCACTCACAAGAGTTAAAAATCCTAACTTTTTACTATTTCTCGATTTTCGGCAAAGCTTCATTACATTCGGTACAAACCGTATAAGCTCTTCTGTACTACTTATACAATCAAACTGAACACCTTTGGGCCAGTCTTCTAATAATCCATCATACCTTACTAATGGGAACAATTTTAGAATTCTTGATAGATTCATCCCACTCATAATTTCGTAATCATCTATTAAAACTTTTCCTTTTAAACCTTTAAATTTTGGTAGACTTTCAAGATTTATTCTTGAAATTACCCTTGAAAGTTTATCAAAAGGAAGTAGAACAATTTTTTTTCTATGTTTAATTATTGTGATTTCAAATCTTTCATCTCCTATTTTCACGTAATTAGTATAATCTCTCGTTTTCTTCTCTTTTTTCTGGGTTTGCTTACCTTCTCCAGTAAAAACTCTGTACAACTCAGAGGATATTTCTTTAAGCCATTCCACCTTTAAGGGTGAAACAGACATCGCATACATCTGAGAGGTTTTCATAATCTCACCAGCAACAATAAAATCTGGTTTCTGTCTATACATCACTGAGCCCGGATGTATCTTTATTCCTCTGGCAGTCATACTTTTATAGCTTGATCCTGAAGTTCTCCTGCAGACAAATTGGATTAGACCTTTTGAGACAGCCTTCAAATAATGAGCAACACTTCCACCACTCTGAATTGGTACTCCAAGCTTTGATACAATCTCCTGAAGCTGATTTTTCACGTTAAATATCTCGGCCATTCCTTTTTGATCTAAATAATACCTATCACAAAACCTTTCTTTATCTTTTGCACTTTCATAAGACTTAAATATCTTTAGATAGGATAGAAAATCTCCCATTTTATCCCTAAAATGATGGTGAGCCTTTCTCGCCTCATACTCCAGCCCATGAGGGAGTAAAAATGGAGCTCTATCATTTATAAAAGCCGAAGCAATTAGTACTTCCTCAATAACATCCGGATAATCAAGTATAGAGGCAACTATCATTCTTGATATTCTTGGAATAATAGGGAATTGAACCATCAGTTTTCCTGTTGATGTTAGTTCTCTATTCTCATCTATTGCATTTAAAAGTTCGAGAGACTTCAACGCATCTTCAATTTTGTTTTTTCCGGGATTTGATATAAAATCAAAGTTTTCAATATCCTTTATACCCAGTTTAATCATACGTAAGACCACCTCGGAAAGGTCTCTTCTATAAATCTCTTCCCTGGTAAACATCTCCCTTTTTTCGTACTCATCCTCTGTATAGAGCCTATAGCAAACTCCAGGTGCTGTCCTACCTGCTCGACCCCTACGCTGATTACAAGAAGCCTTTGAAATTGGTACTTCAATTAATGATGAAGTATAGTTTTTGCTGTTATAAAAGTTTAGTTTTGCAAATCCTGGATCGATAACAAATTTTATTCCGTCTATTGTAACACTTGTTTCTGCTATATTGGTTGCTATTACAACTTTTCGTTTTCCTCTATAATTATCAAAAACCTTCTCCTGTTCTTCTCTTGAAAGCCTGGAGTATAACGGTAAAAATACCATGTTTTTTTTCCTATTGTACTGTTCAAGATAGGCAATGCACTCCTTAATCTGGTTTTCTCCTGATAGAAATATTAAGACATCTCCTTTCTCTTCCCTCTCCTCTATATCTCCTATAATTTCTCCTATTTTGCTAAGGGTAGACTGGAAATCAAACATGAATTCTGGAGGTGAATAATCGATTCTTACCGGAAACATTTTAGCATCGATAGTGATAATTGGAGCACTATTAAAATACTCTGAAAAAAGTGTAGCATTTATTGTTGCAGAAGATATCACCACCTTAAGCTCCGGCCGTTCCCTTGTTATTTTTTTAAGAAGACCAAGAATAAAATCAATATTCAGGCTCCTTTCATGAGCCTCATCCACCATAATTACATCATACTCTTTAAGGAATGAGTCGGCCTTTAGCTCCTGAAGTAGGATTCCATCGGTCATTATGATAATTTTTGTTCGTGGAACAGTTTGATCCACAAATCTCATTTTATAACCGACAAGACCTGGCACTGACTCACCGTAATTGCCTGCTAAAAAGTGAGAAACGGATACTGCAGCTATTCTCCTTGGCTGAGTAACTCCAATTTTTCCTCTATTTGTAAATCCGGCATCATAGAGAATCTTTGGTAATCCGGTTGTTTTTCCCGAGCCAGTTGGGCTTTCGACAACAATTACCTGATTCTCTTTTAAAGCCTCAATTATTTTAACCCTGTGTTTATAGACAGGGAGTTCTTCTATTTTGATCATACTATTTTTTATTCTCCTTGAGTTTTATACTCCTTAAAGTATTGCATGACATTCAAAGAATAACAAAAATATATAAATACTTAAATTTGAATTACTCTGTGTATAAAACGAATAAGTGAATATAGATATTTCATTATGATTAGAAGTATACTTGCCTATTTCTGAGAGGAGGTCTAAAATGCGTGTATCTTCCAGAATAACTATAAATAATTATGGGTATTTTTCTTTTTATACTGATCACTACCTGAAGGTTAATCATATTAAAAATCCTAAAAACTAAACAATTAATTCTTCTTTTCATTCTTCTACCCGTCAAATGACCACATCGCTACAAATATCTTCAATACTCGCAAAATCATCAAAGTTTACAGACCTTATCTGTGAGCCCTTGGCATTGCATCCTTTCTACTCAAACTTATTCTACCAAGAGGGTCTATACTTATAACCTTTACCTTTACAATATCCCCTACCTTGAGTACATCACTAACTTTAGCCACTCTGTGATGGTCAAGTTGTGATATGTGGCAAAGCCCTTCTTTCCCGGGTAATACCTCAATAAAAGCACCAAAATCAGCTATCTTTTTAACTTTTCCCTCGTATATTTTTCCTACCTGAACATCTTCGGTAAGATCCTTCACCATCTGATAGGCTTTCTGGGCGTCTTCGTCATTCTTACTTGATATGGTAACTGTACCATCATCCTCAACCCAAACATTAGCGCCTGTTTCTTCTATTATCGACCTTATTGTTTTTCCGCCTGGGCCTATAATAATGCCAATCTTCTCAGTTGGCACCTTATACGTAAGAATCTTAGGTGCGTAGTTCGATATTCGCTCAACTGGTTCTTTAATTACGCTGGCCATTTTATCAAGTATAAAAAGTCTACCTTCCTTTGCTTGATCTAGAGCTTCCTTCATTATTTCCTTTGTAATTCCACTAATCTTTATATCCATCTGAAATGCGGTAATACCTTTTCTCGTACCCGCTACTTTAAAATCCATATCCCCTAAATGGTCCTCAGATCCCAATATATCTGTAAGAATTGCATACTTTCCATTTTCATAGACAAGCCCCATTGCAACTCCAGCTACAGAATCCTTTATGGGTACGCCAGCACTTAAAAGCGATAATGTACCTGAACACACAGAAGCCATTGATGATGAACCATTTGATTCGGTAATCTCCGAAACAACCCTCACGGTATAGGGGAACTCTTCCTTCGGTGGCATAACAGGTTTTATTGCTCTTTCAGCAAGATTTCCATGCCCTATTTCTCTTCTGCTTGGTGAACCAACATTTCCAACTTCACCAACCGAAAATGGTGGAAAATTGTAATGAAGCATAAAACTCTTTGTGCCTTCGCCTTCAATATCATCGTAGCGTTGTTCATCATCCACAGTACCAAGGCTTGTTATAGCAAGGCTCTGGGTTTCTCCTCTGGTGAACAATGCTGAACCGTGAGTTCGAGGGAAAAGATTTACTTCAATGCTTATTGGTCTTATATCCTTAAGTCCTCTTCCATCGGATCGCAATCCCTTTTCTAATATTGATTTTCTTACTATTTCTCTCTCAATCTCCTCTAGAATCGCTTTTGCATCTGAAACCACTTCTTCCCCGAATTCCTCCACTATTTTTTCTATAGTTTGATTTCCCACCTGCTCTAAAGCATCCTGCCGCTCTAATTTCTGAGGTATAAAACAGGCCTTCTCATACAGAGTATAAGCCAGTTCTCTAATCCGCTTTTCCAGATTTTCATTGACTACATTTGGTTTTACTTCAATCTTAGGCTTACCAACTCTCTTGATCAGCCCTTTTTGTACCTCAATAATCTCTTTAATATATTTCTGCGCAAAATCTATACCTTCTAAAAGGACAGTTTCTGATACCTCCTTGGCCCCACCTTCTACCATTACAACAGCATCCTCTGTTCCTGCAACGACAAGGTCAAGCTCCCCTTCTTCAATCTGATTATAAGTAGGGTTGATAATATATTCCCCATCTGTCAAACCTACTCTTACAGCTCCAATCAACTTCTGCAATGGGATGCTGGATATTCCAAGAGCAACAGATGCTCCATTCATAGCAAGAATATCCGGAGGATTGATCTGATCTGCTGATATCGTTGTGGCTAAAACCTGTATCTCATTTCTGTAATTTTTTGGGAATAACGGTCTTATCGGCCTATCTATTAATCTTGATACAAGAATTTCTCTGTCTCGCGGTCTTCCTTCACGTTTTATAAAACCTCCTGGAATCTTTCCAGCAGCATAGTACTTTTCTGTATAATTTACAGTTAAAGGCAAATAATCAAGGCCTTTCGCCTCATTTTTAGAAGAACATGCTGTTGCCAGTACTACAGAATCTCCATACTTGACAACTACGCTTCCGTCTGCCTGTTTTGCAATTTTACCTGTTTCAAATACTAATTTTCGTTTTCCTATTTCCAATTCTACCTGTTCCATTTTTCAACCTTTTTAACTTTCATTCTACCTTTAATTTTTATCCAAATATTGTTTTTCTAGGATTTTGCATACAATAATTTCAGGATTTAAACCCTGTATGGTAATAAATTTGATATAAATTCATCTTCTTATTCCGAGCTTTGAAATAATATCTCTGTACCTTTCGATATCAGTGCTCATTAGATAATTTAAAAGCCTTCTTCTTTGGCCAACCATTTTTAACAGGCCCCGTCTGGAATGATGATCCTTTTTATGAGTTTTGAAGTGCTCGGTTAAAATATTAATTCTCTCCGTCAAAAGAGCTATCTGGACTTCGGGGCATCCTGTATCATTTTCGTGTTTTCCATAGTTCGATATGATTTCAATCTTTTTTTCTTTGGTTAATGCCATTTAAATGTCTCCTTAAATAAATACTAAGCTTAAAATTATTTATGAGGGATTGATCCTCTTACCAGAAAGGTTTTTCAGACAACCCTAATTTTATATACTTAATCCTTAATATACTTTAATTATTTAAAATAACAAACTATTTTATACTTCCCATATTGCCATCGAAGTTGAAACTATATAAAGAATCGGCCCTAATAGGTTTTCCATCTATTATTTTAGCCACACGATCCTCGAATCTAACAATTGTATCATAATAATCTTTGCTATTAAGGTCAATCATCTCACCTTTATAAGTGCCGTTCTCCGGAACTGCCATATTATCAATAAACAGTTTCATGCGATCTATCTTATCTTCATAAGGCGCAAGATATATAGAATATTTTCTTCCAAGCATTGAATTAGCAACTTTAAAATCTCCTTCTTTTATCCTATTTCTGATATAAGTACTGGAAACCTTTACATCAAACATCTCCAAATCTTTTACAGCATGAAAAGTCCAGTGATACTTTTTTCCGTAATTCCTGATAGTATCAATATCTCCTCTATTTTCCCTGCCAAATCTAAAGGTTTCACCAAGACATAACAAGGATGGATTTATACTTTTTCTAATTAACTCTAAAAAATCTTCCGGTTCCTGATATGCAAACTCTCTGGAAAAATTTAGATATGTTAAAAGATCTACCCCCTCCCTGTAAAAGGTTATTATTTTATCACATCTGGACCATAATCTCTCAGGTTCATAGCCTTTTAAAAGCTCCAAGGGATGATTTTTAAACGTGATAATACATGTTAAAAGATTCTGCTTCTTTGCTTCACCTATTAAGGTTCCAACTATCTCCCTATGGCCAATATGGTAGCCTTCAAAGTTTCCAATAGTTAAAGCAATCCCTCTTTTAGATTTAGGCATTTTTTTTAAGCTTTCAACTATTGTCACCTGATCTCATCCCTATAACCTTAAAATATTTAAATCCCCCATTTTTTTTGAGGATTGCAATTATCCTATTTTTATACAAAATTCTTATATAATTATTATTAGTATTAGGTGATCTATCATATATAAGTTTACCAACAGGCATCCCATTACTTACAGCCTTCGCAGTATTCTCATCAACTTCAATAGCAGGTAAAAATGATAGAGCCTCTTCTGTTTGAATAACACACTCCGGCGTAATTGCATCAATCTTAACTGATTTTTCCACATCAAAAACACCAATGGACATCCTCCTGAGTGATTCACAATAACCCACTGTATCAAGCCTTTCAGCAATATCCCTCGCCAGAGACCTGATATATGTTCCTTTAGAAACTTTTGCCTCCAGAACAATACTATCGCTTCTAATCTCTATTAGTCTTAACCAGTGAGCATACACCCTTCTTGTAGGTACTTCTACGTCTTCTCCTCTAAGTGCCTTTTTATATAAACGCTTACCACCAACGTGTATAGCAGAAAAAGCAGGGGGCCTTTGTTCTATTTCACCAGTAAAACTGTTTAAAACCTCTTCAACACTATCCTTTTTAATTTCTTTTACTGGAGATTCTCGAATAATCCTTCCGTACGGATCAAGTGTATCAGTTTGTTTACCAAACCTTATAGTAGCTCTATATATTTTTCCACCTTCCATAAAGATGTTCTGAAATGAAGTAGCATTGCCAAGGCAGATAATAAGAAGTCCAGAAGCAAACTTATCAAGGGTACCGGCATGTCCGGCTTTTCTTACCCCTAATATCCCTTTTACCTTTTTTACTGCTTCAAAAGAGGTTATCCCAGGATTCTTATCGAGCAAAACTATTCCGTTCAAACCCATCCCTGCCTTTTAACCTCATCTACAATCTTTCTAACTATTCTATGACCATCTTCATTTATATTCCCATTAATTACAAACCCGCTCGCCTTAAAATGTCCTCCACCACCAAACATCTTTGCAAGATAGTTACAATTAATGGTTTCTTCCGATCTGAGGCTTCCTTTTAATCTTCCATTTTCCAATTCCCTCAATAGAATAATCAATTCCAGACCCCTTAGACTCCTAATAACCTCAAGAATACCCTCATTATCCTCCTCCGTAGCTCCAATTTCTTTATAAACAGAGATAGGCATTATTACATATACAATTTTTCCGCTTTCAATTGCCTCTAATCTGTCAAGGGTTCTCCCTAAAAGTTTCAAATATTTAAAACTTTTATTATTGTAGATATTCCTGTATATATAATCAGGTTTAATGTCTGTTTTCAATAATTTTGAAGCAATTTCAAACACGATAGGTGATGTATTACTATAGGAAAATGATCCTGTATCTGTTAAAATAGATACATAAATGCACACTGCAATATCACTCGTGATTATATCCCATATATTGGGAATTAAACTTACAATCAGTTCTCCTACACTCGATGCGTCTGTATCGACATAGCAGCAATCCCTGTAGCAATCCGAATCCTCATGATGATCCAGACTAATTATGGTTCTGGATTTTTTGATAAACTCATTAACCTTTCCAATTCTATCTTCATTGGAACAATCAAGAAGTATCGCCAGGTCTATAGTATCAAAATAATTCGGGTCGATATCTTTTAAAAGTTGTATTTTATCTGATGCAGGAAGCCATTTATACACATCAGGTGTCTCATCCTGGTTTACAATATAGATTTTTGATTTCCCCAAAAGCTTCAGTATCTGATAGAGGGCAAGTTCTGATGCAAGGCCATCTCCGTCTGGCCTAACATGGGTGGTTAATACAATACTATCTGCATCTTTAATAATCTCCCAACATCTCCTTTTGTCACCCTTAATTGACATTAATCAAACCGATATATTGGATTTAATAATAATATACAGCTTTTTACTCTGAATTTCTTCCCTGTTCGTTCAACCGATTAATCTTTTCTACAAGATTAACCGACTCTTCTGTTTTGTCATCCAATTCAAATATAAGGTGAGGAATATACTTTATTCTCATTTCTTTAGCTAATCTCATCTGGATGTAGCCTCTGGCACTCCTAAGCCCTTCAAGGACATCCTTCTTTTGCTCTTCGCTACCTATCACGGAAAAAATCACCCTGGCTGACCTACCATCAGTTGCCAGTTTCACACCCAGGATTGTAATGAAATTATCCAATCTTGGATCTTTAAGACCCTTTATCAAGAGCATTGAGATCTTAATTTTAATTAATTCTTCTATTCTTCTCTGATTTATGTTTAACATAGCTACTTCACTGTATTTAGTTTTTGTGCGATCTCATGTATTACATAGGCCTCAATGATATCACCTTCTTTAATATCATCAAAGTTTTCAATCTTGATACCGCATTCATACCCTTGCTGGACCTCACGAGCATCCTCTTTAAATCTCTTCAAAGACTCAATCTTACCCGAATATATCTCTATTCCATCTCTTATCACCCTTACATTATCGGTACGGGATATTTTCCCACTGTTTACATAGGCGCCTGCTATAGAACCAACTTTAGATACTTTGAATACCTTCCTTATCTCAGCAACTCCAACCACCTCTTCTCTGAGCTCAGGAGCAAGCAATCCTTCCATAGCAGATTTTACATCTTCAATTACATCATAGATAATGCTGTACCTTCTAATATCAACCCTTTCCTTCTTAGCAAGCTCTGCCGCTCTGTTATTGGGTCTTACTCTAAACCCTATTACTATAGCTTGCGAAGCGGAGGCAAGAATAATATCCGTTTCATTTATAGCACCAACTCCAGAATGGATACAATTCAATCTTACCTGATCGGTAGAGAGTTTTTCAAGAGCATCCTTCAACGCTTCAACAGACCCCTGAACATCCGCTTTTATTATAACTTTGAGCTCTTGA
>Ga0164318_10003497_pt1 | contig 14892 bp, 12 predicted proteins | sample GuaBasSedimGuay9_FD_113734 | JGI IMG/M metagenome (GOLD analysis project Ga0164318, IMG submission 113734) | Subseafloor sediment microbial communities from Guaymas Basin, Gulf of California, Mexico - Guay9, Core 4571-4, 0-3 cm | ecosystem: Environmental > Aquatic > Marine > Hydrothermal vents...
GGATCTTTGAACATGCCGGCAACAAACTCTCTTTTCCCCGATACCAGAGGCTGTATGAGAAAAGCTTCAATGTCATCTTTTGCAGACGTTTTCATTTGACCAACAGCATCACGCACCTGATCCGCAGAGCTCAAACCAACACGAACAAGTCCTGATTCGGTCTTATGTAAAATATTTTGTCCCATACCTTTCAACACCACAGGAAATCCGATTTTCCCGCATGCATCCAAAACCCGATTTATATTTGTTTCTTTTTTTTCTTCCACAACCGGGATATGGAACAATTTAAATATTTTTTTTGCTTCATTTTCCGTTATGGATTTTGAAGATGATAGTAATCTTGCACTGATTAACTCTTGAATATCCGTCTGTTTCATTTATGCCTTTGTCCTGCCGAATAAAATCAAACAATATCTATAAAACATTTCTCTTTTTTCTTTCTTGAATAAAAACGGGTATTTTTTTAAATTGTCCGTGCCTTTTTGTATTCAACCTTATTCATTAAGTCAAGAATAGAGTCGCAAATCCTTAGTTAACCATTGACACCTGACGATATAGACCGATATACTTTTCCGATTTTAAACATAAAAGTGAACAGGAAATGATATGACAGATAAGAAATTTGTTCCCCTGCCATTAAGGCAGGCTTCCACGGTAATCCTTATAAGAGAAAAAAACAAAGCATTTGAAGTCTATCTTTTAAGACGAAGCACAAAATCCGGATTCATGGGTGGTTTATATGTCTTTCCCGGTGGTGCTGTGGACCCGGAAGATTCGGGATTTGATTCCTGGGGGCCCCATGTTGACACCTCTCAGGATCAAATTGCAAGGCAGTTGGGCGGCGCTGCATTTTCAAATGAAGATGCCCTTGGATTCAGTATTGCAGCCATCAGGGAAACGCTTGAGGAAGCCGGTGTCTTTATTGCATCCGAAGAAAAAAAAACAAAAAAAGATATTGATGATATCTGTTCCTATCGATTAAACAAGGATCTTCCAGTATCCTGGTTTAAAAAAAAGGTGAGGAATGAAAACTGGGTGTTGTCTCTCTCAAGCCTTGGTCGATGGTCCCACTGGATTGCACCCGAATTAATGAAAAAAAGGTATGACACCCGGTTTTTTATTGTTCTCATGCCTGACAATCAAACCTGTGTACCCGATGATATCGAAACCAAACACGGCATCTGGATTACCCCTCAAAATGCTCTTGAACAAAATCTTACGGCCGAAACTCCTTTAAGTCCGCCCGCTGTTGTGACGATGACCCAATTGTTAAAATTCAACAGCTTTAAAGAACTTAAACATGAAATTAAAACCCGTTCCTGGGGTGAGTCCATTTTCCCAAAGCTTGTTCCATCTCCTGATGGACCCGTGATTATCGAGCCATGGGATCCCATGCGGCATTCAGACGTTGAAATTGATACGTCAAATCTTTCCCAAAAAGTGCTGGGGCCAGGCAAACCTTTTTCAAGAATATGGTGTGACAAGGGGGTATGGAAACCGGTCAGACATTAAATAAAGCTAGCCGGGAATGGATGTAAGGGCACTGGCGCGAACAATTTCCACCTTATTTTTCAACTTCGGCAATTCAATTGAAAGCGTTTGCAGTGTGGCTTTGTATGGGTGACCGATTCCAATGGCTGATCCATGCTTTTCTGCCCGTTTGATCAGTTTTTTAAACTGTTCTGTGATATAAGTGGTGTTTTGAAAATTATCCAGAAAAACATCTCTTTGGGCAAATTTTAGCCTTAACAGCCTTGCCGAAGCTTTACACTGAGATTTCGCTGTCGTCCTTGAGTCTATAAAAAATAAATTTTCTTTTTTCAAAATAGTAAAAATCTGATTCATCTGGTCTGAATGAGCGGTCAATTTTGATCCCATATGATTGTTTACCCCGACAATATGGGGGATATCCTTAATATTTTTTCGTAGCTGATCTAAAAGGATATCCGGTGGCATACTGGATAAAATTGCCCCCGGCCCGGGATTAACTTTAGGATATTGAATCGGTTCCATGGGTAAATGGAGCATTAGTTGAGACCCCCTGGCATACAGTTTTTCAGAAATTATTTTCCCAAATGGTGCAAAAGGTAATACTGAAAATGTAATATCCGGATTCAAAGCAGACAATGCCATTGCTGTTTTTTTATCATACCCGATGTCATCAATAATAACGGCAATTTTGGGCATATGATCTTTTACAGATGGTATCGGCTTTTCTATGGTGCTGTGGTCAAGATCCTCAAACACTTCGTATTTGATGGTTTCCTTTGATTTTTCTTTGAGCCCTGCAACCTTTTTTTTGCTCTTTTCTTCACTGATACCTTCCTGTATGGGCTTGATTTTGATTTTTCCGGGTGGTGTTGTAACGATCTGGGGCTTTTTTGGAGTCCGTCCGGGTTGAAGAAAAATATCTGCAATCATTGCAATCGTCAGACATACCGAAACGAGGATGGCAATTCCCACAAGAATTTTTTTAAATTCATTGAAAATAACTGGCTTTTCAGTTTTCCGGCGGTTTGTCTGTCTTCTTGATACTGCCTTTTTTCTGGGTGTAACCTTTTTTTTAGCTGCCATTTAGTTTGCTGAAGATTCCATAGCTTATCAAAATATCGAGGGCTCTTTTAATTTGTGCGTCATGCTGAAGCTGATCAATATCAAGAAGTCTTGGGTGTTTTTTTGATCGTTTTTTTACTTTTTCCGGTTGCGTTGTATTTTCAGGTTTTAAGCTGTTTTTTAAATCTTTCTCTTTGATCATCCTGTCAAATACAGATGTCTTTTTTTCTTTTTCTTCAAGAATTTCATATTCCACTTCTATGTCAGGTACAATGCCCTTGGCCTGTATGGAGGTTCCATTGGGGGTATAATATCTTGCAATGGTATATTTAATCCCAAATCCTTCTTTTAAAGGTCTGACCGTCTGAACAGATCCTTTCCCAAAAGAAGTGGTTCCTAAAATCAATGCCCTTGAATGGTCTTGAAGGGCACCTGCCACAATTTCAGATGCAGAAGCAGATCCCCCGTTGATCAGAACAACAATAGGATATTTACGATCTTCATCACTCGCGTGTGCGTTAAACTCCTGTGTATTTCTCGGCTGCTTTCCTTTAATGGAGACAATATTTCCCTGATCAAGAAAAAGGTCGGATATTTTAACTGCCTGATCTAAGAGGCCTCCCGGATTATCCCTTAAATCCATAACAAGTCCCTTTAAACCATTATTTTCTGACTCCAGTTTCTTTAAATGTTTTTTGATGTCATCAAGGGTGCTCATCCTGAAATTGGTAATACGAAGATATCCATATCCCGGTTCCAGCATCACACTTCTGACGCTTTCCATGGGAATCAAATCCCGCTTAAGAACAAAGTCAATGGGCTTTGATTCACCTTCCCGGATAATGGTGATCAATACGGTTTTATGCCTGGGACCCCGCATCATGTTGACGGCCTCCCAAAGGGCCATATCTTTTGTTGATTTATCATCAATTTTGATAATGATATCTCCGGCCTGGATACCGGCTTTATATGCCGGAGTCCCTTCTATGGGTGATACCACTGTCAAAATTGCATCTTTCATTGTGATCACAATACCAATGCCGGAAAATTCTCCCTTAGTATCATCCTGGAGTTCATCAAAAGCTTCGGGAGGCATAAAGCTTGAATGGGGATCAAGATTTCCTACCATCCCTTTAATAGCATTGTGGATCAACTCCTCGCTATCAACATCATCCACATAATTTTTCTCTAATTCTTCCAAAACATCGGTAAACAATCTTAATGACTTATACGTATCATCATTAGCCAGCACTGTACTTTTAAACCCTGTAACAGATATAAAGACAAAGATGGCAATACCTAGGAAAAACCAAAATTTAAATATATTATACGATCTAACTTTCACCTTTACGCTCCTTTTCTTATCCACTTCAGAGGATTTACAGGTTTACCATGATGCCTGACCTCAAAATGCAGACACATCCCTTTTATTGATCCTGTGTCACCCGCAGTTGCAATAACTTCACCGGTAGCAACCATTTCTCCTTTTTGTTTGAAAATTTCTTCAACATGGGCATAAAGCGTGTAGTAACTATCTCCATGATTGATAATCAGCAAATTTCCATACCCCTTGAGCCATTGGGCAAACATGACCTCCCCCTTAAAGACGGATTTTACAGGTTCACCCCTTTCCACCTTTATATCAATTCCTTTTTGAAAAGTGAAGGATTTGTAATCTCCGGTCCGTGAAGGACCGAATTTTGAAATAATTTTACCGGTTACCGGGGTTGCCAGCCGGCCTTGATAACTTGAAAAAGCAGCATCACTAAAAGATGATGTTCCGCTCTTTTGAATCGTGCTGATCTGGTTATCCAGTTGAAGTGCTGCCTGTTTTAATGACTCAACAACCGCAAGGGATAATTTCTTTTTTTGACGAATCTCTCTTAAAATCAATTCTTTTTTTAAAGTCTCTTTTTTATTAATCCGTATTTGATCATTGAGCTCTGCTTCGAGTTCTGTTTTTGCCCGAATCTCTTTTTGCAGCTCTATTTCCACTATTTCAAACTTTTCAAGATCCAGATTTTGCTTCTCAAGGATATAAAAATCAGACGTAATAATCCGTTTCATTGAATTTTGCTGGAGAAAAAAATCAAATATAGACGTTGGCAGTCCTGCGGTATCCAGTCTCCCGATCATATTCATTTTATAGAGTGCGCTCAGTCTTTTTCCCGCATATTCCCGGTTTTGAATAATTTCTGTAGATAATTTTTCCCTGTCCTGATTAAGCAGTTCTATTTTTCCTTCCAACTGCATCACTTCTGTTGACAATGCCAGAACCTTAATACGGGCTTTATTCAATGTATAATCAATTTCATTTAATCCATCGATCATTTCAATTTCTTTTTGAGAAAATGTTTCGACTATTTTCTCCTGAGTCTGGATCCTGACATGGAGTTTTTGTTTTTGCTCTTTGTTTGTCTTTTTTACCGGCTTTTTTACCTGGTTTTTTTTTGGTTTTTTCCGGGGAATGGAAACCAGCTTAATGTATTGAGGACGATTTTTGATATAGCCTATATTTCCTTTATATTCTACAGTCAGCCATCCGCCGATACCGCCTTGCTTTTGAAATATATTAAGTATTTCACCTTTCCCGGCAACGATGAGAACATCAGAATGACGTGAGGGTGCTTTTCGTATGTTCAATTTAAATGAACTCACAATCCCTTTATAAAGAACCTTTTTTTGAACGGCAAAACCGGCACTTGATATTAAAAGGATAATACAGCCGGTAAAAAAGGCTATTTTAGTATTTGTTTTAAGGATAGATAACATCCAAACCAACCTAAGAATGTGGATCCAAGAATAATTAACACGATCAACTTTATGGACAGAAACCGGATATCAAAATACAAATAAGAGGCAAGGCTCTGGGTAATTCCCGATGAAATCGTCACATAGGTAACCAAAAGGATGCCCAGTCCCAGAATACCCCCGAAAAGACCCTGAAGAAGTCCTTCTACATAAAAAGGTGCCTTGATAAATGTTTCAGTGGCCCCCACCAGACGCATGATTTCAATCTCAAGTTTTCGGGAATAAAACGCCAGCCGCACTGTATTTGCCGTAATAAACAAAGCAATTAAGAAAAAGAGGCTGCACATGGTATACCCGGTAATCTTGAACAGATTAAAAATTTTTAAAAATCGTCCCAGCCACCCCTGACCGTATTCTACATCTTCCACGATTTCAATGGCTTTTATGCTCTGGGCAAACCTTTGGACTTCCTTAAAACTGTTATAGGACTTCATTTTAATTTCCAAAGCATCCGGAAGGGGATTTTTTTTTAAGGTTTTTAAAAAAGCACTTTGGGAGGACATATCCTTTTTTAGTTTTTCAAGGGCCTGGGCCTTTGAAATATAGACCATCTCATCAATATCGCCCAGACCATTGATCCTATATTTCAATTCGGGCAACATATCCAGATTAAACTCTTTATTAAGATAGATCATGGCCCGCCCGCCCTTGTTCCAGGATTCAATCACCCGGCTGGCATTCTCAAAAAAGAGTAAAAACAGACTGACAATCAGTATTGAAAGAGAAATAGTTATAATTGTAATTAAATTTAAAAAACGGTTTGAACGGATATCTGCCAAAGCTTTTTTTACAAAATGAGTCATTATGCGTTTCTCTTTTTTCCTATAGCATGGTTGCAGTCCGGTTTATTGTACCATCACTGATTTCAATATTTCTACCTCGAACCGTACTTTCCAGAAGATGCAGATTGTGACTGGCAATCAATACAGTTGCCCCGTTTTTATGGTACTCCATTAAAAAATCAAGGACAGCCTGGGCTGATTTTGAATCAAGGCTGCCTGTAGGTTCATCTGCAAGAATAATGGAAGGTTCCCCTACAACGGCCCTTGCTACGGCAACCCTCTGCTGCTCACCACCTGAAAGTGTTGGCGGCAGGGCTTTAAACTTTTTCTCCATGCCGGTGGTTCTTAACACCTGCATTACTTTTTTTTTGATGTAAGCAGGTTTTTCTCCGGCAGCTTCCAGAACAAGGGCTACGTTTTCATAGACCGTCCGGGTGGGAATCAGTTTAAAATCCTGGAATACCATTCCAAACCGCCGGCGTAAAAGAGGAAGCTTTGAAGAAGAAATTCTGGCAAGATTCATACCGTCAATCAGGATCTGCCCCTCAGAGACCTTTTCTGCAAGATATAATATTTTCAACAGGGTTGACTTTCCTGCACCTGAAGGGCCTGAAATAAAAATAAACTCACCCTGCTCGATATCAAGGGTAATATCCTTCAGGGCCAGCTTACCTCCAAATCTCTTACTGACATTAAACAGCCGTATAATTGAATTTTTATTCTGCGTCTCGTTCATATCCTGGCAATCACGTTCCTTAGCATCGTCCCTAATTGACTGGAACTAAATTTACTGATATAAATTGCCTGTGTCAAGGAGTGCTGAAAAACAGTTTTCCTTACATCTTAGGCCTTCACTGTTACCGTAAAACGGCTTCTTCCACTCAGTGAAGGCTTAACACTGTTTAAGCAAAGATGCAACCGATTGAAATAAGGAAAACAAACAGAAATGATATTATTTGATTCCCATTGTCACCTTGACGACAAAAGCTATGATATTGACCTTAACGATGTGATTGAGAGGGCTCGGGATGAAAATGTCCAGGGTTTCATGATTGTCGGTGTTAATGTCAATACATCTTTAAAGGCAATTAAAATAGCCGGCACCCATAAAAATATTATCACATCCGTCGGTATCCATCCCCATGATGCTCAAAAGTGTTCCAAAGACGATATCGACACCTTAATCCGCCTCGCCAAAGAGAACCCTTGCGTAAAAGCCTGGGGAGAGACCGGTCTTGATTTTAACAGGATGTTTTCACCGGCCAGGGACCAGGAAAATTGTTTTATGACCCAGCTTGAAATGGCAGGCATGCTCGACCTGCCGTTGATTTTCCATGAGCGTGATTCCAAGGGAAGATTTTATGACATATTAAAATCTCATGGACCCGACAGCCGAAAAGGAGTTGTTCACTGTTTTTCCGGTACTAAAAAAGAATTGTTTAAGTATCTTGATCTTGGATACTACATTGGAATTACCGGAATCTTGACCCTTAAAAAACGAGGGGAAGTTTTACGAAGCATGATCTCGCATATTCCTGAAGACCGCATATTAATTGAAACAGATGCCCCGTATCTCACACCCGCCCCTCAAAAAAATAAAACCCGGCGCAATGAACCTGGTTTTGTAAAATCAGTCCTGCAAAGACTTGCACAAATCAGAAATATTGACCCGCAAATACTGTCACAAGCCATATTTAATAATACCAGGACACTCTATAATATTGATTTTTAATCCCGGTTGTTAAGTTCTTTTCAATTTTGCTGACGTTTGCCTGACACCTTGATATACTTTGCGATATCAAGGTGTCAGTTTTTATTCATAAGTTTGGCTACTGCTTTTTCAAGACCGTCCAGGGATAATTCATACATGGGAAAAATTTTTGAGATGGCCATAATGGTATGGGTATATCCCCACATGGTTTCTGAAACCGGGTTGAGCCAGACGGAATGTGAAAAGGTTTTGGCTAAGAATTTAAGCTGTTCTATGCTGGGACGACCGCTTCTTTCAGAGATATGGATGGAACCGTCACTGGCCATGAGCTCATAGGGTGCCATGCTGGCATCCCCGACAATAATCAACCTTGTATCAGGATCAAGCCGTGAAAATTCAATAATATTCCTGGGTTTCTTATACCGGGCCGGATCTTCCCAGAGGCCATCATAAATCGTATTGTGAAAGAAATACGTCTTCACTTCTTTAAACTGGGCCCCGGCATAATCAAAAAGTGTTTGAACAACACTAATATACGGATCCATAGACCATCCGCCATTATCAATTGCCAGAATAATTTTGAGCCTGTCCTTTAATGCTCTGTCAAACATCAACTCAATTTCTCCGGCATTTCTCATGGTCTCCCTGATGGTTTCATCAATATTGATCCTGTCCCTGGGTCCTGCCGGAATCAGGTTTCTCAACCGTTTTAATGCTTCACTGATTTTTGCCTGGGTCAAGGGGCCGGCTGTTGAATAATCCTTATACCGGCGTTCATTGGCAACTTTTACGGCTGATTTGTTCCTGGACTGCCCCCCCACCCGCATACCGCCGGGATGGTGGCCCGAATGCCCCACCGGAGAATATCCACCGGTACCGATCCATTTATAGCCACCGTGGTGTTCTCCTTCCTGGTCCTTGAGCCGTTCCTTAAAATACGCTATCAATTCTTCCGGTGACATATTCTTGAGCTGGTCTTCGTCAACCCCTAATGCGTCAGCCATCATTTTTGGATTTTTCAGCCATTCATCCAGCATGCCCCGGGCCATTTCATCAATTTCAAACCCGTCATTCTCAGGCAGCGGAACCCCTTCAAAATGGTGAACAAAAACCTGGTCATACAGGTCAAAATACTTTTCACTTTTGACAAGGATGGCTCTGGCACAGGTATAAAAATCATCCAGACTGTTAATGATCCCCTGGTGCAGCGCCTTTTGCAAAACAAGAAACGATGTGGGAGATACGGGTATCCCGATTTCTTTTAAGGTATAAAAAAATTTTAAAAACATGCATCACCCTAAATTAAAACATCCGCCTTCTGGAGGCTATATTTTTTGCTCTTTCGTAGTCAGGACTCTTTTTAAACAATACCCCCAAGAAGGGCAGTCTGCCCTTAACAAGGTCCTTTGCCCTGAAATCAGGATCTGCATTCAACGCCCTGATCCAGTTGATCAATTCTCTTGTGGCCGGTTTTTTCTCAATGGAGTCAATCTCGCGCATGCTGTAAAATGCATCTATTGCATTCTGGGCCAGTTTAGAATCAATGTCTTCAAAATGAACCCCTATTATTTTTCTCATCATTTTAGGATCAGGAAAGGCAATATGATGGAAATTACATCTCCCTAAAAAAGGATCGGAAAGATCTTTTTTAGCATTGGATGTGATAATGATAACCGGTCGGAGTATTGCTTCAATGGTTTTGTCGGTTTCAATAATATCAAACTGCATCTGGTCAAGAACGTCCAGCATATCATCCTGAAAATCCGTATCTGCCTTATCAATTTCATCAATCAGCAGCACGGTTCTCTTGTCTGCACAAAAGGCCTGGCCGATCTTTCCCATTTTGATATACTCATCAATATTACTCACATTCCTTTTTGAATCCCCAAACCTTGAATCATTTAACCGGGTCAGGGTATCATATTGATATAACGCCTCAACCAGTTTCATACTGGATTTAACATTTAAAACAATTAAAGGCATATTCAAACTTTCCGTAATGGCATGGGCCAGCATGGTTTTACCGGTTCCTGGTTCCCCTTTGAGAAGCAGCGGCATCTCAAGTTTCATTGATATGTTAACGATTGAGGCAAGTTCCTGGTCCAGGACATATTTTTGAGCCCCCACAAATTCACTATTTGATTCCTGATACATAGAGCATCTCCATATATAATTTTTTAGTTTTGGTTTTTTAAAACAAATTCAGCCGATAATAATAATCACAAATCAAGGTTTCTCAAGCTTTTTTTTAAAAGCGCTTATTGAATAATTATATAACAAAAATGTAACTCTATAACTTAAGATAGAAATTCTAAAAGATTGACACACTAATCACTTAGTGTTAATATTTTTTAATTGATTTAATAACAGTATGAAGCAAATAGGAGTGTGTTATGATTGGTGGGTTAGGAATGCCGGAACTGATAATTATTCTTGTCATAATCCTTATCATATTCGGCGCAGGAAAACTTCCTGAAATCGGTGCCGGCTTGGGCAAAGGAATAAAAAACTTTAAAAAAGCGACCAAAGATCCTAAGATTGAAGACGAAAAAGACGAACCGGAAAAAATTGAAAAAGACTGAAAAAAAAGACTGACCGTATCCTTTAATGCAGCCGTTCCTGAATAAAAGTACGGCTGCAGCAATCTTATCGTTATAATATCTTTCCACATCAATTCCTTGATCATCCTTTTTAATATTTTTATTATTTGTTCATAAATTACAAAAATGAAATTTAATAGTTACAATAAATAACATTTTTGAAACATTACCTGCTATCCAACGATTTTTTGCTTTTTATTTTACCCGCTGACGAAGGAACACAAAGCCTGGCCTACTCTGGCACGTCCATTGCTTATACACTATATAAAAAATATTTTTAAATACTGATATGGATAAAATGGGCACAGGCATATTAACCAAAAAACGAGACGTGTTGATAGAAAAATTCCTTAAAGGGAATGAATCCGGGTTTCTCAAAAAATATACATCTGTTCTGGATGAATATTTTTTTTCGATATTTGAGAAAAGTCGTGCTGCAAAAAAATTAACAATTGCCGGCACCCCATTTGCTATCATCGCCCTGGGAGGATATGGCAGAAAAGAGCAGTGCATCCATTCTGATATTGATCTTTTAATCCTGTTTGAAGAAAACGTCCCTCCCGGGGTCGAAGCCTTTGTCCAGGAATTGCTTTACCCTCTGTGGGATGCTCGATTTGAAGTTGGATATGCGGTTCGAAATATTGAGGAGTGCCTTGAAATGGCCTTTTCACGGTATGATATTCTAACCACCATTCTGGATGCCAGATTTATTTGTGGTGCATCATTGATTTATACCTCTTTTATGGAAAGATTCAGGTCAGACCTGTCTACCAAGCACCTGAAAGATACCCTGAACTATCTGTTTGAACATGGTGAAAAAAGACATTTTGATTTTGGCGATTCAACCTATCTTATCGCCCCGGATTTAAAGTCCGGATTCGGGGGGCTTCGAGATTACCATACACTTTTATGGTATGCAAAAATAAAATCCAATATCAAAACAAAAAGAGATCTGGAATATTATGGTTTCCTGACACATTTTGAATACCTGTCCCTGAAAGATTCCCTGAGCAATATCTGGAAAATCAGAAATTTTCTTCATTATATCACAAAACGAAAATGTGACACCCTTCATTTTGAATATCAGACTGAGCTGGCAGGTCTTTTAGGGTATGGATCAAAAAACCAGCAGCCGAATGTTGAACATTTTCTGGGTGATCTTCATGCCCGAATGGATTTTTTAAAACAGATCAATCAGATTGCTTTTGAAGATATTTTTGGAAGCTGCCGCATCAAAAAAGGAACGACTGAACCCCGTCCTACAAAAACAGATGGACTGGTGATTAAAAAAGGAAGGCTTACCTTTGTCAACACTGTGGTCATCCTGCAGAAACCAGACCTGTTATTAAAAATTTTCCTTAAAAGTGGATTAAGAAAAATCCCCTTATCCATCGAAGCCAGAAGAATTGTCAACGAATTCCTGCATCTGGTGGATGATGATATTAAAACCAGCCCTGCCTGTATTAAAATCTTTAAAAAAATCATGTCCCTGTCTTACTGGGAATTCAATGTTCTTAATGTCATGCTGGCAACCGGTATTCTGGAAAAATTTATCCCGGAATTTTCTGCGCTTGTAAACAAGATTCAATATAACCATTATCATCTGTTCCCGGTGGATAAACATTCCATTCGGTGCGTCCAGATAATGAACAGCTTTAAGGAGCCCGGCGGATCAAGTGTAGACACACTTTATCGTTCCGTATTTAAGGAAGTGAGGAATAAAAATGTCCTCCTTTTTACGGCCCTGCTCCATGATATTGGCAAATCAAACCCCGCAAAAGAACATTCAAAGACGGGCGCAAAGATAGCAAACCCCATTTTTAAACGATTCGCTTTCAACTCAACCGAGGTCGAAGATGCAGTTTTTTTGATTGAAAACCATCTGGCACTTGTAAAGACGGCAACTCGAAGAGATATTTCAGACGAAGAAACAGCTGTATACATGGCCAACAAAATTGGAAAAATCAGATTATTGCGAATGCTTTATCTGCTCACCGTGGCAGACTCCAGGGCAACTGGGCCAAAGGCATGGAATGACTGGACCGAAAATCTTTTAAAGGATCTCTTCTTAAAAACAATGGGTATCCTTAAAAAAGGAGAACTGGCTTCCAAGAAAACCCAGAGAATTATCAGCAAAAAAAAGGAGAACGTCCTAAGACTGTTGAAAGAAAGGTGGCGTAAAGACGAAATAAACAGCCAGCTTGAGTCCATGTCCCAAAGATACCTGGTCCATGTTCCGGCACAAAGCATTGTTGACCATATAAACCTTTACAGGAGCCTTGGCGATAAAGAGTTTGTCTGGCAGATATCAAAGGGAAGCAACTCGGACATACGAACCGTATCCATCTGCGGAAAAGACAAGCCGGGATTCTATTCAAAGGTTGCAGGAATTTTCTTTTTAAATGGTTTAGATATCGTTGCCTCCCAGGCTTATTCCCTTGGTGAAGAACATGTGCTGGATATTTTTAAAGTCAAACCACCCAAAGACAGGATTTTTGAAAAAGAGAAATGGGAAAAAGCAGAAAACGATCTGATCCAGGCCATCAGAGACGATCATTTCTTAGATAACGCTCTGGATAAAATACCCCTGATACTCCGGGTTTCATCCGGAAAAAAGCCTGAACCCAATACCATCCGGATTGACAATGAAACATCCAGTTTTTTTACGATCATTGAAGTGTTTACCTATGATTTTCCAGGACTTTTGTTTTCCATTACCAATGCCCTGTACAGAAATCACATCAATGTAAACGTTGCCATGGTCGCCACAAAGGTAGACCAGGTCGTTGATATTTTTTATATTCAAAGTATAGAAAATGATACAAAAATTGAAACCAGACAAAAATTAACACAAATAAAAAAAGCTATTTTAAACAGTCTTCCAGACATAATAGCAAAGGAGGGAAATAATGAAAAAAATTGAGGCCATCATAAAACCATTTAAACTGGATGATGTAAAAGAAGCCTTAAGTGAGATTGGTATCTATGGAATGACCGTGACGGAAGTTAATGGGTATGGCCGGCAAAAAGGACATAAAGAAATTTACAGAGGTGCGGAATACGTTGTGGACTTTGTGCCCAAAATCAAACTTGAAATTGTGGTCAGCAAGGAAAGAGCTGAAGAAACCATAGAAACTGTCAGGAATGCAGCCAACAGCGGGAAAATTGGAGATGGAAAGATTTTTGTTTTACCTGTTGAACAGGTTATCCGGGTCAGAACCGGTGAAACTGGAACAGAAGCACTTTAAAACTTAAATATATTTAAATACCGTTAAGAAAGGAATTAAAATGACACCCAAAGATGTAATTGCAATGATCAAAGAAAACGATGTAAAAGTTGTTGATCTCCGATACATGGACTTTATCGGGACCTGGCAGCACTTCAGTGTCCCAATTTGTGAATTTGGAGAATCCGCCTTTGAGGACGGGTTTGGATTTGACGGATCAAGCATGAGGGCATGGCAGAACATTGATAACTCGGACATGATTGTTATCCCCGAGCCCGGAACAGCTAAAATCGATCCTTTTTTCAAAGTTCCGACCCTTGCCGTCATCGGAAACATCCATGACCCCATCACCCAGGAATCTTACAGTCGTGATCCACGGGGCATTGCTAAAAAAGTGGAGCAGTACATTAAAAGCACCGGCCTTGGAGATACCATCTATGTCGGTCCGGAACCTGAATTTTTTATCTTCAGCAATATCCGGTATTCTTCCGAACCCAATGCGTCTTTTTTCGAGATTGATTCTCCTGAGGCTCATTGGAATACCGGTGCAGATGAAATGCCTAACCTTGGTTACAAAATCCGCCCGAAACAGGGATATTTCCCTCTTCCGCCTGCGGATCAATACCAGGACATGAGGACAGAAATGATGCTGACTTTAGAAGATCTCGGAATTGCCATGGAATGCCAGCATCATGAAGTGGGCGCAGCCGGTCAGTCTGAAATTGATCTGAGATTTGATTCCCTGCTGAAAATGGGAGACAGTCTTGCATGGTTCAAATATGTCCTTAAAAACGTGGCAGCCAGACACAATCATACAGTAACCTTTATGCCCAAACCATTATATGGGGATAATGGAACCGGTATGCACACCCATATGAGTTTCTGGAAAGACGGCAACCCCTTGTTTGCGGGTAACAAATATGCGGGTATGTCCCAGGATGCTCTTTATGCCATTGGCGGTATCATGAAACACTGCAAAGCCCTTTGTGCCATCACAAACCCCACCACCAACTCCTACAAAAGACTGGTTCCGGGCTTTGAAGCACCCATCAACCTTGCCTATTCCAGCAGAAACAGAAGCGCTGCTATCCGCCTGCCCATGTATTCAGGGTCACCCAAAGCCAAACGCATTGAATTCAGGACCCCTGACCCCTCATGCAATGGCTACATGGCCTTTTCCGCCATTGCAATGGCCATGATCGACGGTA
>Ga0164318_10003498_pt1 | contig 14891 bp, 16 predicted proteins | sample GuaBasSedimGuay9_FD_113734 | JGI IMG/M metagenome (GOLD analysis project Ga0164318, IMG submission 113734) | Subseafloor sediment microbial communities from Guaymas Basin, Gulf of California, Mexico - Guay9, Core 4571-4, 0-3 cm | ecosystem: Environmental > Aquatic > Marine > Hydrothermal vents...
AAAGACAGTTCCAGAACAATCAATGATAATACGTTTACGTTCGTGTCTTGCTTTGATTTTGGGGTGCTCACACCATGGTATTATTGACATAATAAGACATATTCGCATCTACTTATCCACTCCAATAATTGTAGCTATAGGAGGTTATCATTTATCTGGATATAATAGAGGCTATAACGTAGGACATGCTTTATATAATATGGGTGTACAATATGTCTTTCCATGTCATTGTACGGATGAATCTGCGAAGGAGGGAATATATGCAGCATATAAAAGATTAACAGCTTGTGGCGTTGGATTGCACATAGAAATCTCAGATGATTGTAAACTCGAATATACAATATTAACTAAGAAATAGTTGCCTGTTATAACCCAAAATAACTTTTCCTACCTCGCTTTTTAGTCTCTTAGCTATTGGAATACATTTTATCCTTAGCAGAAAAAAGATATCCGCATCAGCTTCATCAAATAATTCAAAATTCCCTTGCCCCTTACTGATTACTAAATCAAAATTCCTAAGTGTTTTTTCTAAATTGCCAACATATATTCCTTTACCATTAGAGTTGGGTAATAGTTTCATTCCCCTAATTTTCCCAAATCTATCTAGTCCTAGCTCTATTGCATCATTTACGGTAACGTCATTAGCCACAGGCTCAGATCTCGCAAAAATCGTTACTTCCTTATTATTTTCTTTTAAAAAACGTAGTAGTGGTATATCAAATATGACTTCTCCTGCATTATCAAGCAAGTAAGCTATCGTTTTAGCAGTATTTATCTTCTTCTCAAATATATTAAAGTGATCTATCGCAAAAGAGAGTTTATGAATTTCATGGATTATTTTATCTATCTCGAAACTTATTGAAGGACCAAAGTCAATAATATTACCTGCTATTGCAGAATTGGTTGCGATCCTCAGCGGTTTTTTCGATTCCTTCATTAAATTAAATATTTTATTAAGATAGTTCTTCGCTATTTTGTTGTGTTCTTTCTTAATTTTAGCATATGGATCATCCTTGTTTAGAATAGTTTTAGCGTGTTTAAAACACTTATATGCAAGTTGCATGGGTGTGATTTTCCAATCTTCCTTTTGGAGCTTTCCTAAAATTTCACGTATTATTCTTTCCCGAATTAGATAATTGTCCGTGGCAACATAACTAACTCTTATTGCTTGATTCAGTATACAAGGTATACATTCAATAGCGATAAGCATTTTTCGTCCCTATAATTTTGATTTAATGAATGCTAGAGCATCCTTAAGATCGCTTGCAACATAATCTGGATTGGCGTCATGACTCCAAGACAATTTTAATAAATTATCAAATTTTATTTGAACAGCAATAGCATTGGCTCTTTTTGCCTCAATTATACACCTTGGTTGATCATCCACGTAGACTATTTCATTTGGATTGGCAGATATGTCTCTCGCAAACTTAATAATGCCATCATATTTGCTATTGATTTCCTCTTCTACCACGTAAATTCTATCAAAAAACCTCATTAGATTGCTTTTCTTAATTCTTAATTTTTTAAGTCCTATTATTTCATCCTTACCAGAAATTATCGCTAATGCCAACCCAAGTTTCTTTAGTTCCATCAAAACCTCTTTTACCTCTTTTCTCGGTTTAGAAAAAGATATTCTTAGTTCCCAATATCTATCAAAAAGTCCCTTTAAACTATCATCATCCAATAAGATACCCGCCTTTAGTAGAGTATTTTTAAACATTAATATTCTCTTTTTATATTCAATTACATTTTCCCAATCATAAACGTCTTCTCTAAGAATAAACGTTTGAATGAGCAATCGTTTGGTTCTCTCATCTAGATCAAAAATATCAAGGAGTTTATTATAAACATCGGGAATACAAGAATAACTATCAATAAGAGTCCCATCAAAGTCAAAAGCAACTCCCTTAATAACCATGTAGATCACTACCTACAATAGTGTATTCTTTAATTGTTACTTAGAGACTAAGTATTCAATCTTTAAATATCTATCTAATTTATTGCTTAGAGATTTGCAACTTTGCACTTATTTTCTCCTTTGTTTTTATGATTTCCAAGCTTTTTAACTTAGCGATACTCTCTTGCTTTTCAAAACCTAATTCACTATATATTCTCCTAAGACTATCCCATGAGTTAGCCATTACATTTAAAATCTCTAATGAGTCACTATACATTTTTTGTGACAACTCATAATTTCCCTGATCTTCATATATATTCGCCATCTTAAGCATACTGACCAGCAAATCACTTCCTCGTCTAATCGCTTTTTCATAGGCCTTCACAGCTTTATTGAATTTTTTAAGGCGTTCATATGACTTTGCATAGAAATGCCAGTCATTTACAGAATCTGGATTTATAGTAAGTGCCGTTTCAAAGCAAGCATTTGCATCTTCAAATTTATCTTTTTCAAGATACGCAACACCTAAATTTCTCCATGCTGAATACACTTTACCTAAAATTTTTGGTGCTAACTTTTTAACATGCTCATTATCAATTTCAATTGCTTTTGAGAATGTTTTCTTTGAATTCTCATGTAGATTTTTTACGGAGTATAGAGTAGCAAGCTTTAACAACAACTCAACATTCTTCTTTTCTCTCCTAAGAGAGAATAGAATATTATCTATCACATAATCTATATTTTTTCCTTTTAAAAAAGCTGGATATGACATTTCATTAGGTCCCCAGCGGCATATCATTAATAAATATAAATATAAATTTAACATAAATATTTATTTATTATAAAAATTTTACTAAGTTATTCCTCTATCTTTACATTGAATGCTATAAGGTGTGAATGAGTAATCATCTAAATTTTATATTAGCTTATATCTTAATAAAATGTCTAATCTCTGATGGGTCTTCCCATATTTTCTTTTCTCTTGTTATCTCAATGTCCGATGGTTAGGTGATATTTAATGGACAAACAATACAATTTCCATGGCATATAATTTTTGAGCTGAACGATTTATCCGTTTTGAATAGGATACAGTAAGGCTTTATTTGTGCGGACTAGTATTTTTATCAAAATTTTCTGATCTTCGCTAAAAGGATGCTTGGGACCAGTTATTTAGTTTATATTTTGGATTCGGGAAGAAAAGATGTTTTAATGAAAAATTAGCCTGTTAAATACTTATTTTCCTTTTTTACTCCCTTGTGAAAATTTAACTATATTGACTGGAATTAAAAGGCGTTTAATAATTTCATTATCCTCGCTGCTAAGGCTTTCTAGAACAGTATTTATTTTTTCTGAATCCTTTTGTGAACAAACAATCCCATTTATTTCTCCTCTCTTAATTAATCTTCTAATTCTCGTAAGACCGGCTAGCTCATTATCGTAATTATCTACTATTGTATCAAAAATTCTAAAGTCATTCATAACACTAAATTCATATAAATTAATAACCTTACTTTCGTCGTCTACTGTTTCCTCTGGATTGCTTTTTAAAAGGTAAACAACAACGCTTTTTCTAAATTTCATTCCTCTCTTCCTTGATCTGTGACTTCTCATCTTATGTTCACATTCTTAAATTTCTTAACTTAACTAATTAATTCTTTTATGCAATTAAAACATTCCTAACTATTTATAATTTTAATCTTACTATATTTCGTTTTGTGAGATATCTTTAAATAACTTCCTAGTATCCTATATCTAGAGGATGAGCGGGTGAGTTCTTAATGGATAAATATGCTCACCTGCTCGAAAAATACTCCTCAACTGACATACAACATATTGACATAATAAGTGTAACCGAAAAAAATTACACACTTGCTCTAAGGGTTGAATCTATTGAAGAAGTATCAGATACTTTCTCATATGTTGTTGTAAGAGTTTTTTCAAAAAATGGATGGGGGATAATTGTTACAAGTGATATGAAAAGTGAAGGTATAGAGAGCGCTCTCAATAGAGCTATAAAGTTATCAAAAAAGGCATTGCCAGCAAAGGCTTATAAAGGAATAATGCATTTAGCTGAATGTGAGATATCATCTGGTGTTTATAAACATAATGAAAAATTGCCGCCAGAAAAAGCAGATATTGGAAACATTATAGACACACTCTATAGTATTAAGGAGAATGCTCTAGATAGACTAAAGTCAAGGTTTGCATGGTCAGAGGAGATCCTTACTTATAAAAAGCAAAAAAGACATATTATCACTAGTGATGGTATTGATATCACTGAAGTTAAACCTACCACCGATTTTACGTTTTATGTAGTCACAAAAAGTTTTGGAAGGCGTCTTCTAACAGCAAGTGGCATTATTGGCTTTACGTCAGGGCTTGAAATTATGAACTCAAAAAAACTTGAGGAAATGGTTGGTACTGTTCTATTCAGAGCATATCAGTTAATCAATGCTGGAAGGATAAATCCTATAGTAAGTGGAAAACAAATAAATGCTGTATTAAACTATGAAGTCGCTGGAGCTTTGATTCACGAAGCAGTTGGACATACCCTTGAGGCAGATAGATTAATAGAAAAGGGTGGGTATGCACTATCCATTAAGGGTAGTAAAATCGCAAATCAGGAATTAGAAATCATTGATGATCCTACAATCATAGGTGGGTACGGCTCCTATTTCTTTGATGACGAAGGTGTAAGAGGGAGAAGAAAGATACTAATCCAAGATGGACGTGTTGTAGAATTATTACATACCCGTCTTTCTGCAGCCTATTTTAATGAACCTCCAAATGGGTCTGCTAGGGGACTAGTGCATCAACCAAGAGCTTTAATGAGCAACTTGTATATAGTCCCTCAAGATTGGAAATTTGAGGAAATGCTGAGTGATATGCGTGAAGGTTTATATGTTGAGGGTCTTATGAGAGCTGAGTTAAGAAACGACCTAATTATAATAGAACCAGAAATAGCATACCTAGTTGAGAAAGGAGAAATAAAACGACCAATATATAACTTAAAACTTGCTGCTAGAGCAGAAAAGATTCTTATGAATATTGACGCTGTGGGTAAGCAATTTAATTTACGTCCCGGGTTAGAAAAGGGTCATCCTATTAGTGATGGTGGGTCATTTATTCGTGTTAGGGGCCTACATATTATATCCTAAATCTTGAATTTCTATTTCTAACTCTAGCAGTGGCTTTATGAAGGCATATGTTGATTTATAAATGGTTTATTAATAGCGATCGCTGAGTATATTTGTCATGTAGGTAGCTGATTTGCGTTTTGTGTTAATTTGGGAGGGCTAGTCTAGTTTGAGGTTACTGAGGTTATTATTAGTGGATTCGTGATATCTCGTACAAGCATGAGCATGAGAGTTGGGTGTCGCCAGTGGGATAGCAATATGACTTGTAACGGCGATTGTCTACCGGTTATTCTAATTTTTTATGCACATGATGTTTTCACATGTTTTGATGTGTGTGAGATACTTTTTATTGGGGGTTTCGAAATTTCATGAGGACCAGCAAATCTTTGTGCCTAGGGAGCGTATACGTTTCGAAAACAATGCGGAAGTACTGATAGTAATCATAAATTTTATTTTACTTATGATAATAAAATATCATGAAATTACTATTTAATGGGTGCTAATGTTGCAGATATTTGGATTTTTTTCTCTAATATTTCTAATCTTTTTCATGCTTCTTGTGTTAGTTTTAGCTCTCTCTGAGCAAAAGAAAGAACGATTTTTTAGTACAATAAAAGCCAATTTTTTGAATTCAGCCTTAAAAATTCAGTATGATAGAGGTTCTATTCTTAAACCCCCTAGCCTAACAATACTCTTTAAACCAGAAATGGAACTTGAGAGGGTCGATGTTTCATTATTTGTAGTAAGTAGTGGAAAATATAGTCGTTACTACGCGCGGGTTATAGGATTTAGTGAACCAGGTACAGACTTTTCTTTAGAAGTTAGATCTGAGGGCATTACTAGTTGGCTTTTAAAAAAGATATTCAATGCAGAAGATATCAGAATAGGAGATCCTCAAGTTGATGAACGTTTTGTTATATGTAGCAATAATCCCTCTATCGCCGTTACACTGTTTAAGGATCCGATTTTTAAAGAGTATATGTTACGGATTAGTAAATTAAGGATTTTTAAAGTGGTAGGAGGAAAATCGGTGCAAATAATTGCAGAAACAGATTATAAATACTCGGATGTAATAAATGCTATAAATGCTATGGAGCGTCTTTTAGCATTAATAGCACCCGAAATTCAAAAGAAACCAGTCACAGTGCCAAAATTTGAATTCAAACCAGAAGAAAGAAAATTGCCAGAAAAACAAATTCGGGTTCCATCAGCGCAAGAAATACAAAAACCCGTAACTCAAGTAAGAACTACTATGGAGAAATATAAAGAGGAATTTGAACGACTAAGAATGTATGTCTCAAAAATAGATTACATCCCCAACGAAAGCATTTTTAATCAAGTAATTTTGACACCATGGTTTGGTGATGTAGATCAAATAAAATATGATATTAATGACATTATACATGTTAGTGCTATAGAAAATAGACATATACGTGTTAAAGAGCCAATAAAAATACGAATTAAAAAAGTAAAGGAGTTAAAAGGGGAATACCCACCTCTATCAGAACTTCAGAAAGCAGTTAAAGTGGAATCCAATAAGGAAGAGATTGTTAAAGAAATAGCAAATAGATATGAGTTTCTAAGAATGATAATGAAAATTAAAGAATTACGAATGTTTACAGCCGAATATGCTGGCTATCAGATTAAAATCTTCTTAAGCTGCGGGGCTTATGTAGAAAATATTTACTTTACATTTAATGCCATAAAAGAATTTGCTTGGACCCTGAAGTTAATACTATAGTAAATATTTAGGGGGAAACATATGCTTAGTCAGAAGAGTTTCTTTTTTAATGTATTCCTTAAGAAATTCAAAGATAATATTGAAGAAATTGAATACGGGTATCCTGAAGATAGTACGTGTTTTATTTTATTTAAGAAGGAATATCCCATAGAAAATTTAGTGTTAGAACATTTTAAGAAGATTACATTCCTAGGAATAGCAGGGTCCTTCCAAACTTATACCAAAATTTTTGGAAATTCAAGAAAAAGCTTACCATATAGGTTTGAAATGATAAGAAAGAATATTCTTAAGCCTCAAGTATTTCAAAAATTGTCTAATAAATTAATGTTGCTAAATGAAAGAGATACAAAATTTGATAATAGCTATATAGTTTTCACAAATGATACTGAGCTTACTAAGAAAGTCTTTCATGATGAAGTATTTATCAGTAGAATCAAAAAATCTGGTCTTTTGCAAAGATTCAAGTTTGATGGTATGTTCAAACCCCAATTTCTTATATTCACTGATGATTCTCCAGTATCAGCTATATTTTCATTCTTGGCCATGAAAAGGCTTGCTGAAATAATTTAACATTTAAAAGGAATTTAATTTTAAATTTGGATATTTTTCTTGATCTCTTCAAGAGTGTTTCTTGCATCAAGCACAACTCTAGAGAGGTTATTTATTTTTGAATCCTTTTCCTAAACCACATTTTCTTACTTCACAACTCGTACATAACTAAAAAGTTAACCACTCTCTGATAAACAACAATCATGGTTAATATTCTTGAGGTTTTATTTCTATGTTTAATACCTTAGACCAAGCTTCAGCTGGCTTTTTTGCTACATTCTTTATTTTCTCATCAGTTTTTCGAGTCATTAAGAAGGCTGAGCATTCATAGCATTTTAAACCACAGACGCCTATCATTTGATTTTCGTGCATAGTAAGAATTCTCTTGCTAATTTTTTGTTTTCCAATAATTTAATATTCTTTCTCATTCATAATTAACTTATGAAAATTGTTTGAGATATTTTCTCTATAAAGAACCATTAGATTATTATATTATTTTTGAGTTTTGTATTTTATGGGGTGTTACTTTTGACAATTGGAACATTTTCCATAGTTGCAATTGAAAAAAGATCCAGACTTATGGGAGTGGCAGTTGCTTCAAAATCATTGGCTGTAGGATCAAGAGTCCCATGGGCCAAAGCTGGAGTTGGTGTGATTGCTACGCAAGCACATACAAATATTATGTATGGCATAAAAGGCCTAGAGCTTTTAGAACGAGGATATCATCCTTCAGATGCCTTACAAACATTATTAAGAGAAGATGAAAGTGCTGCTTTTAGACAGGTATGTATTATGAATTCAGAGGGAAACATTGCTGCGCATACTGGACCTGAATGTCCAGAGTATGCAGATCATATCGTTGGAGAAGATTTTTGTGTAGCGGGTAATTTATTAACTGATGAAACTGTTCTCCGTGATATGGCTGTAGCATTCCAGAACACGAAAGGGCCATTTCCTATGAGATTATTAGAAGCTTTGAGGGCAGGAAAGGCAGCAGGTGGTGACAGACGTGGGCACAGTGCAGCAGCCATTTTAGTTGTTAGAACTGACATTTTTGACGTCACTAGGCCATGGGAACTAAATTTAAGGATAGACTATAGTAACACACCAATAGAAGATTTAATAAAGTTATATAAGATAATCTCTACGTCGGTATTTTGATATAATTACCATCTTGTTTTTCTTTTCTGTAAATTATTTTGATACAATAAATGTTATTTTCTTAAAGTTTAATCTACCATGGTTGTGATCATATGAGGTTCTCCGAATTTCAAAGTTTTCCAAGGGAAGCAAAAAACCTAATCATCTATTACACCATAAGCTCACCGCTTTTAATTACATGGACAGTTTTTCCAATTTATCTTTTTATGTTAGGGTTTAATGTTGAGAACGTTGGAATTCTATATACAGTGTCATCCTTTTTTGCAGCTCTTGCAACTGCCGTTATCGGTAGATTACTTGATAAAAGAATAACTGCAAGGAATGCAATAATTTTACTTGAATGTTTCGGCATGGTATCTAATTTTGTCTTCTCAAAGGCAGAGACCGCAAGTGATATAATTCTCGGTGAAACTATAGAAAGAGCCAGCTTAACATTCAGTGTTGCATTCCAAGTATATGAAAAAGATGCGTACCCTGAAGATATACGTGAAAAGGTTTATGCATATCACATGGCTTTGCCACACATTGCAACAATAATTTCGTATCTCATAATTGGTATTTTACTTACTTATGTTTTTACTTCTATTGTTGCGTATAGGTTTTTATACTTCGTAGCTGGTTTGTTTTCCATTTTAATAGTACTTTATGTTTATAAGTTTCTTCCTAATATATCTAACAAAATATCTTTCAAAGAAAAAAGCAAGAAAGCTAAAATTCCAAGAAGACTTTTACCAATTGCGATAGGTGAAATCCTAATAGTTCTTGGCTTTATTTTTGCACCAGAGTTTATACTTGCGAATTATATTTACAATATACTTGGTTTCAGTGTTCTTTATTTTGTTCTTCTCTCTGTAATTTCAGGTATAATTAGTGTTATTGCTTCTGAAATAGCAAGTCGTGGTTCAAAGAAGCTAAGATTCGCAATGATATACGGTGGTATATTTCTGATGATTGTCTATTCCTTTGCAATATATATGCTTCAATATCTTACAATTACACCCATTGCGAAGCTTCTGATAATATTTGCGGTAACTATTATTTTAGAATTTGGTCACACATTCTATTTCATCTATGAACGGGCATATCTCCTTGATAATATCCCCAACGAGATTAGAGGGACTATCCTCGGATTGATCTCCTCAACAACAAGAATTGTTGCTATTATAGCCCCTGCGATCGCTGGGATAATAGCTTATCGCATTGGCGCATTAACCCCATTTCTAGCACAAACGTTTTTCCTTTCCTCAGGTATTATCGCATTTTGGATATCTTCAAAAATAATGGACTAACTCTCCGAGAGTGGACAGTCAAGCTGACGTAAGAATGGTTTTATATCTATAATAGGCGTCCCTTCATATGCATCTATTTTTTCAATATAGATCTTATTCCCTTCTATTTTATGAATTTTCACAGTATAGTGTCCTATCGGATTTGGCCGGCTATTGCTCCTAGTAGCAAAAACTCCCTTAAGTGGTTGCTTAGTATCCCCCATAGGGTGAACCATTAATAAAGATCTGTTCTCTTTGTCATCGCACATATGAAACCAGCAAAGGACTATTATGTACATTCCTTCTCTTAGGCCATCGCAAGCCATTTCATACTTACTTAAAATTTCTATAATGGAATATTTTTCCTCATGCTTTTTTAAATACCCAATAGAAAATAAAGTAAATCTCTCTTGCATATAGATCCACCAATCAGAGAGAATGTAGCAAAAAGTATGCTATTCAGCTTTCATAGAAATTATTGTTGTTGTTTCAGAGACATACCATCGGATCTTGTCTTTGAATGTTTTCCAAAAACTGAAAAAGTCATTTAAGTCGGTAGTTTCTATTAATAGAAAGCCGTTATATCTGGTTCCCATTGCGTGATAGTATACGCCTAAAAGTTTAACAGTTTCAGGAAATTCTTTCTTAACTTTTTCCCACTCGCTTCTTGCGATTTTTTCATCCTCTTCAGTTAGTTTCTCAAACCTAAAAAAGACTATAATTCCATATGTTGCCATAATTATCACCAATTAAGGTAACAATTATGTTGTATATAAGTCTTTAATTAAAAAGAAGGATAAAAATCTTTTAAGTAATCTATTATTTATCTGAGATTTCAACTTTTACAGTTTCTCCATCTCTAACCTTTCTTAAAATAGTTAAATCGCCATGTAGCTTGCCTATTACGTTAACAGGACTATATGCCTTAGGTCTTTCATCATCGCTTACTGGTGTTTTTCCAAAGAAAAGACATAATGCTTTTCCGAGTGGCCAGTATCCTATAGCTCCAAGTTCTACATATTCTTGACTTTTCTCTAACTCTATATCCACTGGTGTCTCAAAATATATTTCGTCGCCCCATCTTCTCACTTTCGACCTGATTGGTAGTACTTCTATGATCTTTTTAGCGGTCCTAGGATTTAAATCCTCATTTATTTCTCCTATAATCTCAATACCACTTTCGAAAGAGAACTTCACCCTAACCATAACGTATCACCAAGTGTTTTCAATCATCCTTTTTTTGAGGTCTAAAAAATCGTTCATATGGGGATTTTAAAAAGAAACCTTGATTACATTTAGGACAGATAACAAGAGGGGGTCTTTCTCTTAACTCCTTTTCCACGATGCCTTCTTTTTCGTATAAAACTACTTCATACATTAGATAAAAGTCTTTGGGATTGCCTTCAAAACCACAGAAAGGGCACTTAATATTTTTCTTATCTTTACCTTTCATATTCACTTCTCCTTTTAATAAATGTATTTTCCTCCTATTATTAGAAGTTTTGCTAACAAAAAGTATCTTGATGCAAGATAATTTTATTACTTTTTTATATGAAATTTCGAAAAATTTCAATTTTTAATAAATATTTTAAATATTTTAGAGAAAATTTAAGTAATCCTTATTTTCAAAACTAAAAATACATTATAGTCCCCCAATATATAATGATAAATGGGGGCTTGGGGGCTAGAATTCTCTAATTATCTATCGTATTCTTTACTGCTCTCGAGGTGAAGTGTATGAGAGAGTCAGCAGATGGATGTAAAGTTATCACTAAGACTGAATCTCACGAAGATCAGAGAAATTTACCTTCAGAAAAGACTCTTGAAGAGATGACATCTCTCTTTAAAGTACTTGCAAACCAATTACGTCTTAAAATCTTATACTCAATTAGGCGAAAAAGGGCACGCGTTTGTGAAATTGCAAGAATTGTCGAAATGGATATATCCGCAGTATCACATCAGTTGCGTATTTTAAAGCTAGCAAATCTTGTCAAATCAAAACGGATAGGGAGGGAAGTCTATTATAGGCTTGCAAATAAACAAATTATTGAAACAATTGAATTGATATATACTCATGTAAAAAATAGGAGAGGAAAGTCACGTAAATGAAACAATAATTAATTTTATCAAGATTAGAAATTTCTCAAAACTTATATATTAACATAGCTAATACAAATGATGAGGAGGTGTTCTATTGCCTATTTTTATAAATCTTATTGAAAGAGGTGAATTTCTTCATAGTGGAGAATTTCAATATTTTAGAATACCTGAACATCTTTGGGATTCGGGGTTGAAAAATCTTAAGGAAGCAGGAATAAATACAATATCTACATATATTCCATGGATATGGCATGAATATGAAGAAAATAAGTTTGACTTCACTGGCGAAACACACCCGCAGAGAGATTTAGAGTATTTTCTTAAATTGGTTCGTGCTTATGGTTTTAATTTTATTGCTCGCCCAGGTCCTTATATATATGCCGAATATCAAGGTTTTGGGATTCCTGAATGGTTGAGAGAAAAACATCCAGAAATTTTAATAAAAACAGCTGATGGTAAGATGGCACAAGAAGTATCACTTTTACATCCAGTGTTTCAATATTACGCTCAAAGATGGCTAAATGAAGTTTTAGAATTTCTCATTTCGAAGAGAAAAGAGGGCCTTAAACTATTAGCAGTCCAACTTGATAATGAAACAGGGCTTCCGCAGTATAATACAATTAGAGTATTTTCAGATTTTAATGAACATACAGTAACTCTTTTTAGATTGTGGCTTAAGAAGAGATATTCTCTTGATGAATTAAATAGCTTCTTAAATAGCAAATACTCGGATTTTAGTGAAATATATCCTCCTACATTTAAGGACTCTTTCAAATTTAAGAATCTTTGGTACGAGTTTGTTGAAGAGTATATTATCAACTATTTGGAAGCCCTGAAAAGAATATATGATGGTAAACTTAAGTCGCAAATCGATTATTTTCTTAATGTTCCGTTTACACCCATGTGGCCAGACTCGCATCCGAAGAAAAGTGCGGTATCTATAGTTGGATGTGATATTTATACAAAGCTGACACCATTTAAAGTTGTGGATGATTTGCCTTTCACAGCATCATTTACTGCAAACTATTTTCTATCTCTTAATAGGAAAGACTATTTCATAGCTCCAGAAGTTCAAGCAGGTTGGTTTGATCCTATTTCTTATGTGCCCTTCGAGCATACATTTTTCCTAGGGGCAACATTATATTTATTTAATGCTCGTCTAATCTCTTGGTATATCGCTCATGATTGTATCGAAATTGACGAAACTCCTTGGATTTGGAATAGTTTTCTTGATATAAACGGAAAGCCAACTCGAAGATACTCCGTTATAAAACGTATCAAAGAGCTAGTTGAATCTATTGATTATGTGATAAACAAATCTACTTTATTGAGAGACGATATAGGAATTGTAACATATAGCATATATGGTCGGAAATTTTTTGAGGCCACTTTCAATAGAAAGTTTAAACATGCTGTAGCTCCAGCATTGCTTCTTATGAGTGCTCATGGACTTTATGGTTTATTATCTGATAACAGTTTTATGCCAAAGGTTATAATACTTGAAAAATCAACAATCAAAGAATTAAGCAAGTTTAAAGTTCTATTTTTCCCATCACTAGGTTTTATCGATTATGAAAACTGTAAAAAACTTATTAAATACGTTGAAAATGGTGGCCGTTTGATAATTTACGGGTATCCGATAACTACCATTATCGATAATGACAAGCATGAATGTGATTTAATTAAAGTAACTTGTAAGAAATTAAAAATAAGCGCACCACTAACCACATTACTAAAAATAGGAGTGGCTCAACTAAAATATAAGTGGAGACGAAGACAGATTAAACATAAACAAAGTCTTCATACTATCGATTCTTACGCTATACTAGTTGAGCTTTTAAAAGAATTGCCTAGTCTATCATACAGCTTAAAGTTTAATGATATCCACTTTAAAGGAGAATTATTATTAGCACTTGTTGAAAATAAAGAAAAATCATTTATTCACGACAAAAATAATAATCCTATAAGTACGATCGTCGAAATAGGTAATGGAAAAATATACTTTATAGGATCTGTACTGGGTGCTCTCTATAATACGTTTCACTATTTTAATAATTCTCCAATTCTTAATAATCAACGTACTTTTATCTCTAGATTCATGAGCTCACTAGGTGTGAGGCCGACTATAAAATATCCGCCAGGAATTGAGATTATTGCAAGAAAAACCATGACGGAAGGTATAGTTATCGGGATTATAAATAGAAGACTTAGCGGCAACGCAATAATAGATCTAACAAAGATAATTCCAGACGATAAATTCAGATTTAGAATTTTATTCAATTATAAGGATACCCAAGTTAAATCCCTGGAGAAGGCATTAGAGATAAACTTCATAGGTAATGACTTCATAGTCTGTATGTTTGAACAAGTTTGAATCATCAGCCAAAAATCTACGAATCCGTAATTTAGACTATAATTGCGTATGCTTCGCTTTAACAAACTGCCCAAATTCTTTTTTAACTAGAAAGTCACTCTTCGAGTATGCATGTATGCCCCTAATAAATACTCCATCTAGCTTCCCTTAACAGTAAAACCCTCATACTGTGAAAAATCGCTTCTCCCTACCAAAAGCTCATTTGTGATTTTTATCTCTTTATGTGTGATCTATCACTATGAAATCCACATCCCGACTAATAGCAATGTCTCCTTTTCTATATCCAATTCCAAAGATTGAGGCTGGTTTTCTTGAGAGAATATTAACTAGTTTCGTCGGCGGTAGATTATAATCAAATCCGCCAAGTAAACATTATCTGAAGGAAAAATCGCATACCAAGAAGTCCTGCTGCCGCATCCCAAATCTCTTTATTTTTCTCGTTTAGCTTAAATGAACAGTGATCAGTAACTACAATATCTATTGTTCCATTAAGATGTGTTTTTAGTTATTTTAAATGCTTAAGTAATTTTTATATAACAATATGCAATAAAGAGAAGGGGTTCAGCGGATGTCCGCATTGGTGGGTGAACATCCACCCTGGGCCTCATCAGCCTCAGCTCCCTCTGGGTTCATGGGGAGCAAGTCATTGGTCTTGACCCCG
>Ga0164318_10003499_pt1 | contig 14888 bp, 16 predicted proteins | sample GuaBasSedimGuay9_FD_113734 | JGI IMG/M metagenome (GOLD analysis project Ga0164318, IMG submission 113734) | Subseafloor sediment microbial communities from Guaymas Basin, Gulf of California, Mexico - Guay9, Core 4571-4, 0-3 cm | ecosystem: Environmental > Aquatic > Marine > Hydrothermal vents...
CGAGGAACGAGAAATAAGTGCTAAAAAACTGGACTCCCTGGAACGTGATATTGCGCGGGGAGATCTGGATGTTCTCGGTATAAAACATGACTTCGGTTTTTCAAATTATGTAATAAGCTATGGGAGAGGAGAGGTGTTCATCCCGCTGTACAAGGAGAGAAGCTTTTTGCGACTCATGCTGAGGCCGATATTTTTCAACTACTTCGACGGGGGTTTCACCATCGTAAAATTCGGTGCAAACTACGTATGGAAAGGCAGTACCATTGGCGATTACGGCATCATGTTTAGAGATCAGTGCGGCATGCTGCTCGGTTTCATTGGCCTGCACATACAGATTTCATGGAAGCTCCACCCGGAGACCCATATCTTTGTCGGGGGAACCCTTCTTGCCGCTGGATACGACAGATTCCTGTAAAGCATCCTAGAAACGATCGTTACCCCTACACCACCTTTCGTGCGAATGTCATAAATCCGGTGTGTGTGATGCCGCTTGGCTCGGGGTGTGTGTATCCATGGTTGCTCTTCCATTTTCTCTGTATTGTTTCAATGGTGGCGTGAACATGCATGTGATTATTTCTCATCTCCTCCAGTGCCGCAATCTGGGCCTCTATGTGCGGTGAATACACGATGAGCCATCCACCCGGTTTGAGACGTGCATTCGCCCTTTCCACAAGGGTGTGCGAGTGTTTCAGATCAAAAAAGATCAGGTCAAAGTTTTTTTCCCTGAAGGTGGCCACATCCTGATTTTTAATGGTCACAATTCCTTCAAGACCACACCGCTCGATATTCTTCTTTGCCGTGGTGAAAAAATCCTTTCTTTTTTCATAGGTGATGACCCTTCCCTTTGGTCCCACCGCATTACCGAGCTGGATGGCAAGAAATCCAGAGCCTGAACCGGCATCCAGACATTTCCATCCTGAAGAAAGACCGGTGATGGCCATGATCTGTCCCGCATCCTTTGCGGTGACGATCTGGGCCCCCCTCCTGCAGATGGAAAGGGTGTCGGAAATTGTGGGTTCCACAACCACAAACGTTTCTTTTTTTGTCCTGATGACATCACCCACCTCCACGGTGCTGGTGTCGATGATGCCGAAGTCGCCATAGTGGGTTTTTCCCCTTTCCACCACCACTCTTCTGGTGCTACTCAGCAGTACAATGTATTTTTGCATAGTTTTGCGCCTCTTCAAATGCCCTTTTGGCCTGCTCATCATTCAGGATGCACGGATGGTTATATATTTTTGTCACCCTCTCATTATAGAAGGGGCGGTTGCATCCGGGACAGCCTGACGTGAGAAATGCCTCTCGCCGAAGTGAGGAAACCTCCATCTCCACCAGCCTGCCCTCCTCAAAGGAAAAGGTGGCACCATCGGTCTCGATGGCATGTCTGGCAATCTGGAGTGCCCTGTATCGTGGACGCGCAACCGCCGTTTCATTTCCTCTGAAATAGGCAAACAGTGCCACCCTGATACCCCGTGCCGCCATTTCCCTCATCACGGCAACGATATCCTCATCATCCTCCCCAAGCCCCACCATGAGATGGCAGGTTGCATCACCGAAGATGCGTTTTGCCCGATACAGCGACTTCTTGTACTCATGCCAGGACGGAACATCTCTCTTCCACTTGGAGAAAATGGCTTCGGTGGCGCAGTCGAGACCCATTCCCACTCTTTCAACCCCCGCCTCCCTGAGCATGACCATTTCGTCCGAGGTAAGTGCATGTATTGAGAGAGAAACAGGAAGCGATGTATCCAGAGCTCTGACTGCCTGCGCCGCCGCCTCTGCGGAGTGCTCATGATACGGACACTGGATGCATATCCTCTGCGCACCGCTGTTTTGAACTTTTTTGTTGACCTCGCTGAAGTCGAACTCCGGCCACCTCACCCTTGAAAGGTAACCGTTTTTCTGGTTGCAGTACCTGCATCCGCCATGACATGGTTCTGGAAGCATGAAATAGAGTGTGGTGGGCTCTGCATTTACCCTGCAGTGCTTCAATCCGAGGAGTGCTGCCGTGGCAAGAGACACCCTAATGCTCGTCATATGCCTCCCTCCCTACCATGGGGACAAATGAGCATCCTCCGAGATTTGTTTTCCTTATCTCTCCATTTTTCTGAATCATCACCAGTTCACCATATGCCCTGCCCACCGGCATGAGCAATCTGCCACCCTCATCGAGTTGTGCAATCAGTGCATCCGGCACCGACGGGGCAGCACAGGTGGCGTAAATGTGAGTGAAAGGAGCATGCTCGGGCAATCCCAGCGAGCCGTCGCCAATGAACACCTTCACGTTTTTTATATGGAGTGTTTTGAGGTTTTTTCTGGCCTCCTCTGCAAGGTGCGGTATTCGTTCCACCGTGTAGACGGTTCCATTGCGTGCAATGGTTGCGGCAAGCGCCGCATGGTAACCGGTTCCAGTTCCTATTTCCAGCACCTTGCTGTCGCTTTCAGTTCAAGCGCTTCAAGCATGATTGCCACCATATGGGGCGCCGATATGGTCTGACCGTGACCTATTTCGAGAGGTGTATCAGCATATGCAAATTTTCTTTGGTGCGGTGGAACAAAAAGCTCCCTGGGGATATGCCTCATTGCTGCTATGACTGCATCACTTTTCAGGTATCCGTGCTGTATGAGCCGAGAGATGAGCTGTTCTTTCTCCACAGTAATGAAGCGCACATTTATTTATTAATGTTGCATCTGCTCACCGTTTCTGCAACATCTTTCACATTCCCCGTGCCGGTGGCAGGAGTATCACTACTGGAACCTTACTTCTGATTTGCCTGTGGATTATCATAGTATATAAATGTTGTTCTGCCACAACAATTTTGTTCAAAATTAGCAATATATATGTCGTTTTGATATATTGTCTGAACATGAGTGAAATGCTGGCCTTTGAAAAAATAGACGAACTGCATCAAAATTTGTCCTCTAGGGGTGAAAATGAGGGCATATTTATTCTTGATAGGTATGGTACAATATTGTTTGCCAACAGCAAGGCGGAAGAAATATATGAGATAGTGGATGATGTGAAAAAACTGCTCACCAATAGAAGAATAAGCATCAAACGCGGCACCAAGGAAATTGTCATCTACCCAATTTTTGAAAACGGGGAACTGAAATTCTTTTTTGGAGTGCTGCGGAATATGGAGGAGATAATAAAAATCAAAAAATTCCTGGACATCACATACGAACGGGTGAAGAATTTCAGAGAGGACATTGCCCACTATTTCTTCAATCCGATTCTCATTGCAAAGGGATACCTTGACCTGCTCGCCGATAAGGATCTGGACATGGAAGACAAAGAAAAAATAGAAAAAGCCCACACCGCCATAGAGCGTATAGAGGCTGTGGTAAAAAATATAGTTATCAATGGAAAGATAGGCGAGTAGATATCTCATCTGCCCCATTTTCCCCAATGTTTCCTTTTAAGCCAAGAGTGGACCGGGCGGGATTTTCGAGCACACTTGCACTGTGACCGCAAGTGGTGCATTTGAACCCGCGACCTCTTGCTTGCGAAGCAAGCGATCTTCCCCTGATCTACCGGCCCCTACGCAGTGATATTTGCGGAGAGTATAAATGTATTTTCTATTCAATTCTCGCATGGGATATGCCATTCTCATCTTCATAGACGGTTATGAGATATTCCATGGAATCCTTGATTTCCTCTATGTGGGTGATGAGCAATATCTGTCTGAACTGGTTTTTGAGTTCTGCGAGAGCATTCAGTACATTTTTCTTTCTTTCCCTGTCCTGTGAACCGAAAATTTCGTCGAGTGCAATGAATTGCAGGAGTGCATCTGCTTTTTGCGCAATAAGCTGAGAGATGGCAAGCCTGAGCGATAGATTTGCCAGGTCCTTTTCCCCTCCAGAAAATCTTTCCAGTTCAAACCGCTCTCCTCCGTCATATATGAAAATATCATAATTCTCCCCTATCTCTATCTCCCTGTATTTTCCATTGGTGAAGGTGCTGAAGAAATGAGATGCGTGATACGAGAGCATGGGCCCTATCTTTGAAATCAGATAATTTTTGAAACTGTTGAGTAATCCCGTTTCTCTGTCCCCCGCCAGTGCCTCAAGATTTGCGATGTTCTTTCTCAATGTTCTGATTTCATTTCGCTGCCGGTGCTGCTCCTCTATTTCCCTCTCCAGCGCGCCCATCTCCTTTTCCAGATGCTCCATCTTCCCCTCTATCCTGATAATCTCCTCCTTTTTGCCATGGAATATGTCCCTGGTCTCCGCATATGTTTTCTCAAGCTCCTCATATCTGTTCACATCGAAATCCAGTCTGTCAATCTTTTCGATACATTCATGCAGCTGCCCGGAAATGGTACCCAGCTCCTTTTCAATTTCCCGCACTTCCCGCCGGAGTGCCGGTATCTTTTTAACCTCATTTTCCAGAATGAGTGCACGGTTCTTGACAGGAAGCAGATCTTTCACTCGTGCATCCACCCGCCGCAGTTCCTCCTCATCAAACTCGAGTTCACCAATGGCAGCCAGTCTTTTTTTGACCGTTTCAAGTGACGATTCTTTCTCTCTTTTTCTCTCCAGAAACTGTTTTGCACGCTCCCTTGTGAGACGATATGAAAGAATCCGGGCCTCCGCCTCCTTCTTCTCCTCCAGAAGGTCCCCCCTCCGATTCTTCAACATTGCCACGTCTTTTTCGATGCGCTCGATTTCCCTTTCTTTCTCCCGCATCTCTTTTTCGAGCTGACACATGCTGTTTTCGAAGTCTGCAATGATTTCCTCATATTTTTCCCCAAGGGGCCGCCCGCAAGTGGGGCAATCGCTCTCCGCCCCGAGTTCCCGTATCCGGGCTGCCTTCTGTTCCAGCTCCTCTTTTTTTTCAGCGATAAATCTTCTTTCTGCTTCCAGTGCATCGGCGGCCTTTTCCCTCTGTTTTATGAGAGACTCTGTTTCTTCTATCTGCGCCACAATGCACTGCAGCATTTTTGTGTCCTCTTCCTCTCCCTCCCGCTGTTTTTCAAGGGCACTGATATCCTGTACCATTGAGGCTATTTCTTTAGTGAGCGATTCCATCTGCTCCTGAAGATTTCTTTTTTCGTAATAGCGTTCTTTTGCCCTCTCCATCTCTTCTTTTCTGCGGCTCAATGTTTCATACTCCTCCACACGGGGTTGGAGTTCCTCGAGTTCCTGCACATTCTTTTCGAGTTCTTCGATTTCATGCACCTTGCTTTCCATCAGTGTTTTTGTATGGTGCTGTCTTTCCGTAAGCAACTTTCTTTTTTCATCAAGTGCCTTGAAGGTCTTTGCCCTCTCCTTCTCGATGCTGAGTTCTTCTTCAAGTGTGCGGAGCGCCCGCCTCGCTGATTCAAGTTCGTCCATGAGTTGCTCTCTGGTATGGGAATACTGTTCCATGGCCTCCCTGCCCTCCCTTTTTTTATTTTCGAGTTCGTCGATGTCTTTGAGGTTTTTTTCCATGTGTTCCAGAATTTTTTCCTTATGCCTCCTGTCTTCCCTGACCCTTCTGATTGCCTCGTCCAGCACATCCACCCCCAGCATTCTGAGCATGCTTTTCTTCCGCTCGGCGGGAGATTTATCGGAAAGGGTATTCAGTTCCTGCTGTCGTGCCACAATTGACGTGTAGAACGAGTCGTAATCCATCCTCAGTTTCTTTTCCAGAAATGCTGTTGCACCCTGTGCCGAGGATGCCGCTATGACACCGTTCACCTTCACCCTTGCGTCTGATGACCTGGCTGTGAGTATTCTGAACACCTCGTAGTGCGTTCCCTCCAGCTCAAAGGCAAGTTTCACCCAGCACTCATCCGACCGCTTCGCACCCATTCTCTTTACCTGGTCTCGTGAGGTGCGCGCCGCCCTGTTGCCATATATGGCCCATCCGATGGCCTCGATGACGGTTGATTTTCCGGAGCCGTTGCTGCCCACAAGACCTATAATCCCTTCCGGAAACTCCAGTTCCAGATCCTTGAATTTTCTGAAATTGTGAAGGGTGAGTTTGAGCAGTTTCATGTTTGTACCTCTGAGAGATAGGTGAGGGCGAGCTCCTCTATCTCCTTTTTATTTTTTCCGATGGGAACGCTGGCAATGTATTCCTTCCACTCATCCACAAGGCTGCCGATGCGATGACTCCGTTCCATTTCATGCTCTGTTTCAAAGAACCGGTAGTCGATTTCAAAGTGAAGGGCCCGCGAAGAGGCGCGCTTGATCCGATGCCATGCGAGAGCCTTGAAGGCGCTCCTTCTGATATTCTGAAGCGAGATTCTCACTATTTTTCCCTCGATGGGATACTTCTCACATGCTTTCAGTATTTCCGTTTCTATCTCATTTGGTTCCAGATGCATGCAATCTATCTGTGGCAGGTCCAGCATCCCCCTGCATGAGAGTGGAATGAACTGTATGTTGGTGCTGCCGGAAAAATCGATTTCGTAAAACCCCTTTTCCTCGCCTGCCTCCTTGAACGAGAAATGTTCTGTGGAACCTGCATAGTAGGCATTTTCAGTCACCTGTGTTGCTTTGTGGTAATGCCCCAGTGCGATGTAATCAAAGTGAGGGGAGAGCGAACCCGAGGGAATCACCTGCTCGTTGAAGTCGCCCCGAATATAGTTGAAATCTTTTATTCCGATAACCCCCGCATGGAGTACCATCACATTTACATACCCATCCCGTAGCCGGGCATCCCTGATATTGCGTTCAAGATCCGCAGCAGAGTGGCAGTGGGGAATGGCATGAATGAGGAGGTTTTCAATTTCGATTTCCTCCCGTTTTCCACGATATACCGGATAGATATGCTCGAGATGCTCGAATATCCGGAAGGCGCTTCCCGTTTCCCGAAGTTTTGGGGTTTCATGGTTTCCTGCTATCACCACCACCGGTATTTCTGCTTCAGAAAGCCGCAGGAGCTGGGAGAGGGCAAAGGAGAGGGCACGGTTGCTCGGCCTCACACTATCGAAGAGATCTCCCGAATGTATGACCGCATCCGGTCTGTGCTCAACCGCATAATCCACGAACTGTTTGAAGGCATTGTACACATCCATCTCCCTCTGATTTATGCCGTTCTCTGCGACCTTATGATAGGCTGAATATCCTATGTGGGTGTCCGAGAGATGCAGAATCCTCATATGACTATGATAATAGGGGCACTTTATAAATTTTTGAGGTCTGAATGTGGAATGCATGGGGGCATGCACTTTCACAATCGTTACACTAATTAACATCCTGTGCTTTCTCATTTGTGAAGGTCACCTCGGGCAGCATGTGGCATTCTCAATTTTTTATTAAATTTTTTTGAATAATTAGTATTTATTAATAAAAATGTAGAAAAATTTATTAACACCAAGGGAATTGGTGGAATGATGAACACGCATCAGATGATGCTTGTGGCAGGAACGGCTGCGGCGATTATTATCATAATCGGTGGTGCCATTTATTATTCCGGTAAAGATGATGGAGATGGCAGTGATACGGTGAAGGTGGTAGCCACATTCTACCCCCTTGCCTATTTTTCCAAGGAAATAGGAGGGGAGTATGTGGACGTCGCCTCGCTCGTCCCCTACAATACCGAGATACATTCCTGGCAGCCCTCCGCCATGGACATTGTGGCTGCCGATAAGGCGGACATCCTGGTGTACAACGGTGGAGGAGCTGACCACTGGTTCGAACGCGACATCCTGCCCGTGCTGGGATCTCGTGAACGAATTGTGGTGAACACCACGGAGGACATGGAACTCCTTACGGTGGAATATGAGGGACATGAAATAGTTGATCCTCACACATGGATATGCCCCTTTACGGCAGAGCAACAGGCAGAAAAAATTTACAGGGCTCTGGTAAAAAAGGATGGTGCGCATGAAGCATACTACACGCATCGCTGGGAAAGTCTGAGAGAAGCTTTCGAGAAGATGGATCAGAGCTATGCCGAGGGATTACAAAATACAAGGAAGGATACCATCTTTGTCACCCATACTGCCTTTGGCTATCTCGCCCACCGTTATGGTTTCGCACAGTACGGGGTGATTGGCCTCTCTGCCGATGAACAACCGAGTACCTCAACCATCAAGAAGCTGGTGGATATGATGATTGAGTACGATACATATGTCATCTACGTTGACCCCATCTATTCTGATGAGTATGCACAGACGCTCAAGAACACGCTGGAGGAAAAAACCGGAAGGGATGTCACCATCCTGGTTCTGTATCTCATGCTCGGACCGGTGGACGGCATGGATTACTTTGACCAGCAGGAAAAGAATCTTGAAAACCTCATCCAGGGGCTGGAGGCACCATGAAAACACCCGTCATTGAAGTGAAGGACCTTTCCGTGAGAAGGGGAAACGAGATGGTGATAAAGGATGCCACCTTCACCATCAGCAGGGGAGATTATGTGGGGATTGTGGGCCCCAACGGCGGAGGGAAAACATCGCTTTTGCTCACGCTCCTGGGTATCATTCCCCTGGAAAGGGGCACCATCCGGCTCTTTGGCAAAGATATTTCCTCCTTTTCACAGTGGGAGAGAATTGCCTATGTATCACAGGATGCCACAAATTTTGATGTGAATTTTCCCCTCACCGTACGGGAACTGGTTTCTCTGGGGCGCATACGAAGGAACCTCATCGGCAGAAAGCTCAGAAAGGATGACTGGAATGCAGTGGATGAAACTCTGCGCTTTATGGGCATCGAGAACATTGCCCACCGGAGAATAGGTGAGCTTTCCGGCGGGCAGAAACAGCGGGTGTTTGTGGCAAAGGCTCTCGTGAGGAATCCAGATATTATTTTTCTGGATGAACCGGTGACCGGCGTGGATGCAGAAACACAGGAGAAATTCTACAAAAAGCTGAGTGACCTCAACATCACCCGGGGTACCACCATCATGATTGTCTCCCATGACCTGGCTGCGGTGTTCTGCCGCATGTCAAAGGTGATGTGCGTGAACAGGGAGGTGCACATGGCAGATATAACGGAGGAACTGGAACCGGACGAGATTCTCAAAAAAGTGTATGGGGAACACTTCCACTTCGTTTTCCACCGGCACCAGTGCTCGGGGGTGTTTGAACATGAATGAACTGTCGCTTTTTGACCTCCCCCGGCTCTTCAGCTACCAGTTTTTCCAGCATGCCCTTCTGGGAGGAACCATCGCAGCGCTGGTCTGCGCCTGGGTGGGGCTGTTTCTCATTCTGAGGAAGGAAGCCATGATAGGCGATGGGATAGCGCATACCGCATTCGGAGGTATTGCCCTGGGGCTTCTGCTGGGAATCAATCCGCTTCTCTCTGCTCTGGCTGTATCCATACTTGCGGTGCTGGGAATCTCCTACATGAGAAAAAAGGAGATGGCGCAGTCCGATGCGGCTATTGCGGTGATGCTGGCGCTGGGATTTTCGGCAGGACTGATTATCATAAGCCTTGCCGGGGGATTTAATGTGGAGCTTTTCAGCTACCTTTTCGGCTCCATCCTCACCATTGATCGGAGTGATTTGCTCATTGTTGCCGTGCTCGGCATCTCCACTGCACTTTTCCTCGGCATGTTCTACAAGGAGATTCTCTCCATCACCTTTGATGAGGAGGCATCACGGTTGATGGGGCTGCCGGTCACCACCCTCTCCCTTGCCTTCAATGTGCTGGTGGCCCTCACCATTGTGCTCTCCATAAAGGTGATAGGCATGATACTGGTGGTGGCCATTCTGGTGCTGCCGGGACTTGCCGCCCTCCAGCTCAAACTCTCCTTCAAACGCACGGTATGCGCCGCCATGGGTTTCGGCGTATTCAGCATGGTCACCGGCATATCGCTCTCTGCCATATATGACGTTGCGGCAAGCGGTATCATTGTGTTCACGGCTGCAGGCGTGTTTCTATTCGCAGCAGCGTACCGGAGGCTGGGATAATGGAGAAAAACGGGATAACCGTCATATCGGTGAGTCTTTCCAAGAAGATTCTGGAAGATATGGAAAAGACCCTGCGTGACATGGGATACATGAGCAGGTCGGAGATGATACGGGATGCGATGCGGGAATTCTTAAAGGAGAAGAAGAAAATAGATACCTGCCGGGGGACGGTGGAGGGAGTGATGACCCTTCTCTACAACCACGATTCAGATTCCCGGGTATCCGAGGTGAGACATCGCTATATGGACATCTTCCGGTCCTTCATGCATTCCGATTTTGACATAGACAACTGCTCATGCTGCGAGGTGCTCATGTTTTCCGGCAGTGCCCGCACGGTGAGAGAGGCATACTATGAACTCAAATCCATCCGCGGGGTCGAGGAAGCAAGCATCTATATTGCTTCACGGAAATAGACCGCAGGAAAAATTATTTTACTGTGGCTGCCTTTCACCTTGAATGGAAGAGATACTGGAAGAGGCACAGAAGCTATCAACATATTGTCTGTGTGATGCATGCCTGGGCAGACAGTTTGCACAGGTGGAACACGGAATGACCAACAGTGAACGGGGAGAGAGGATACGGGCACTGCTGCATCTTCCTGAAAAAAGCCCGGATGAGTGCTGGCTCTGCGAGGGACTCACCGGCGAAATTGAAAAGTTCGCCAAGCTTGCGATTGAAAAGCTGAAGGAATACGAGCATGATACCTTTCTGGTGGGCTGCCGGATTGATGAGGAGATACTGAGGAAGGAGCGGGAGGTGGCAACACCCCACAGCGAATCAATTAAACGGGAAATAAACCGTGAGGTGGGAAAGATTGTAGCACAGGAAAGCGGCAAAACACCGGAATTTGTCCATCCAGACATTGTGGTCATCGTGAACACCATGTACGACCTCATTGAGCTGGAGGTGAATCCGCTGTTCATCTACGGGAGATATAGAAAACTGGTGAGGGGCATTCCCCAGACAAAATGGTACTGCAGGAAATGCCGCGGGAGGGGATGCGACTACTGTGGGCACACCGGAAAAATGTATGAGGAGAGCGTGGAAGAACTCATCGCACATAAAGCGCTGGAACTGTTCGGAGCAGAGGATGAATCCTTCCATGGTGCCGGAAGAGAGGACATTGACGTGAGGATGCTCGGAAACGGCCGTCCTTTCATTCTGGAACTGAAAAATCCGAGAAAAAGACATATAAACCTCGAGAAATTGCAGGGGGAGATAAACAAGTATGCGCAAACCAAGGTGACAGTGGATGATCTCAGATATGCCAGAAGGGAAGAGGTGGAAGAGCTGAAAAACGCACGCCATCCCAAAACATACAGGATAACCATAGCCTATGAAGGAAATGGAAAACTTAATGAAGCAGTAAATGCATTAAGAGGTGCTGAAATTGCGCAACGGACACCCACGCGGGTTTCCCACAGAAGGGCGGATAAGGTTAGATATAGGAAGGTAATGGATATGAGAGTGGAAAACGCAGATGCATGCGAAGCAACACTGGTGGTAAAAGCGGAAGCAGGAACCTACATAAAGGAATTGGTAACCGGAGATGACGGAAGAACCACCCCCTCTCTGAGCGAACTTGCGGGGATGACCATCACGGTCAAGGAATTGGATGTGATTGAGATAGGTGATGAGAAATGAAAAGGTCGAGAGGATTTAGAAGCAAGAGTAGAGGCAAACTCACGAAAAAGGTGCGGGAAGGAAGGACAAATGTCATCACGAGAACCCTGCAGCATTTTGAAAATGGAGAGAAAGTGGCCATTGTAATAGACCCCTCTGTCCACCATGGAATGCCTCACCCGCGATATCACGGTGTGACCGGAGAGATTGTGGATATGCAGGGAAGAGCCTATGTGGTGAAAATAAAGGACAAGGGAAAAATAAAACATCTTGTGGCGCTTCCCGAACACCTGAGGAAGGTAACATGAAAGTGCTGCTCATATCGGAGGTCAAGAATATCCTTTCAAAATTGAGCAAGGAGCGGGAGCTCACGCGAGAGCAAAAAATATCGCTGGAGCACAGTGAGAAGGTTGCCCAGCTTTCCATAAAAAAGGCGAGCGAACTTGCTAAAAAGGTCTCTGCCATCGGGAAAATAAAGGAAAAACAGGCCTACCAGATAGCCAACCTGCTCCCGAGGACAAAGGAGGAAGTGGTGGCCATATTCGCCAAGGAAACCTACATTCCATCAGATGATGAGATTGAAGAAATTTTGAAACTGGTGGAGGAATACACATAGGAGGGGTAAATGGAAGATTATGTGTATATCTTGGATTATTTATCTGTCGGGAGACCGGGGCATAAAAGGGGACCGCTGGCCTACGGCATCGGGGAAAAGCAGTTCACCCTGCTCGAACTGATACCAAAACCGGATGCCACCATCTCCATAGGAGAGAAGGTGTATGTGGGCAAGGACATGGCAAAAAGAAAGAAAATTGCAAAGGTGAAGGGAAGGGTCAACTACGATGAGTTGACATCCACCGCACATGGTGAAATTTTTTACGTGCTGAGCGACATTGTAAAGGACAATGAGGAGCGTTTTGTCTCCTTCTTTAATGAGTGCCCTGCCATCACCACCAGATTCCATGCTCTGGAACTGCTTCCTGGACTGGGGAAAAAAACAATGCTTGAAATCTTGGATGAGCGGAAAAAGGCACCCTTCACAAGTTTTGCAGATATAGATGCCAGGGTGAAAACAATCCACGGCCCAGAGAAACTGATTGCCAGACGGGTACTCGAGGAACTGGAAAATCCAAATGAAAAGTACCGCCTCTTCACCAGACCCCCTCTGGTCAAAAAATGAGGTTGAGCCAGCACTTTTTAATAGACGAGAGGGTGGCAGAAAGACAGATACAGTATGCGGATCTCACAGAAGATGACGTGGTGCTGGAAATCGGTGCCGGCAACGGATTCCTGACAAAACGAATAGCCCGGTACGCCAAGGTTGTGGCAATTGAACTTGATGACCGATTTATTGAGCGGCTGAAAAAAATCCCCAATGTGGAGGTGGTGCATGGGAATGCTCTTCACGTTGACTTTGGCGAGCTGGAATTCAACAAGGTGATTTCAAATATTCCGTATCACATTTCGTCACAGCTCACGTTCAAACTGCTGGAGAGAACGTTTGATGTGGGTATTTTGATGTACCAGAGGGAATTTGCCGAACGCATGGTGGCGCCGCCGCACACCAAGAGCTACTCTCGCCTCACCGTGATGACGTACTACCGCGCTGACTGCAGGATTCTGGAGCATGTCCCCAGAGAGTGTTTCAGACCAGTGCCGAAGGTTGACTCGTGCGTGGTGAAGATGGTTCCTCTGGGAAAACGGTTTGAGGTGAATGAGGAACTGTTTGAAACGGTGGTGAGGGCGCTTTTCTCACACCGGAGAAAAACGGTAAAAAATGCTCTTGCAATAGAAGATATAGCCAAAAAGGATGAGGTTGAGGAATGGCCTGAAGCATCAAAACGGGTGGAGGAATTGAGTCCCGAACAGATAGCAGCCCTGTGCAGAAAGATTGAGGAGATGAAATGAAAAAGCTGTTTGAAACTGTGGATGTGGTGATAATAGCAAACACCACCGTAAGAGATGAAAATTTCTTTTATGTTACCCGTCTTCCCGGGATGTGGGAGTACAGCTTTGCCGTAGTGTTTCCCGACAGGGTGGAGATCATCGCTCCACCTCTGGAGGAGGGCACGGCACATACGTACACAAACCGGAGGGAAATGGAAAAACTGCTGAAAAGAATGGTCGATGCGGAGAGAATCGGATTCAATGGTGAGCGCCTGCCGTACAATCATTTCCGATATCTCAAAAAACTGCTGGGAGGGAAATGGATAGATGTGAGCAGGATCCTCAGCGAGCAGCGGGCGGTGAAGAGGAAGGATGAACTGCACCTTATAAAGAAAGCATGTCGGATTTCCCTCCGGATCGTTGAACAGTTATATCAGATGGATGAAAGGATGAGCGAGAGGGAACTTGCCACGGAGATAGAGCATGAAATGAGGAAGAACAATGCATGTCCATCCTTCGACACCATTGTGGCATATGGCATCCACACCGCATCTCCCCACCATACCCCGACAAACAAAAGATGGGTGCTGCCTGCACTAATTGACCTGGGGGCAAAATACCGGGGATATTCCTCCGATATCACGAGAAGCTTTGTGGAAAGGAGAGGAAAGAAGCTCCATGAAATCGTGGAGAATGCACTGCATATGGCAGTTGATGAGATGAAGAGCGGGGTTGCGGCACGGAGCATCTACAAACTCGTTGAAGACTATTTCGGCAGATACGGCTACCGCATGCGCCATGCACTGGGCCATTCCATAGGAATAAATGTGCATGACGGATTTTCCATCACCAGAAATGCTGACTTTGTGCTTCAGGAGAACATGGTGTTTGCCATTGAACCTGCCGTATACCTGAAACGGTATGGCATCAGGATAGAGGAGGACGTGGTGGTGGGGAAGAATACATCAACGATAATCAGATAGGCTTATAATTCACATTGTGTTTTGTGCACATGAAAAATCTGGATGAGATTGCCGACATGATAGAACTTGAACTGAACGAAAAAGATGAGTTGAGAGAGAAAACGCTGAAACAGTGCAGGGACATACTGCGTGAGAGTAGAAAGAGTATCAAGGCGGTTCATGCAAGGGAGGTAAAAAAGGCCAAGAAGGGTATTGAAAGGGCAAAGGAACTTCTTTTCGAGATAAAGGATGATGTGAGGAACCATCCGGACATACTGACGGCGGGCTATATGGAGAATGCCATGCAGGAACTGGCTGAGGCATCCATCTTTCTTGCCCTCATAGAAGATGAGGATATTCCTGCACCTGATGAAATTGGGGTGAGCTCCACCGCATATCTCATGGGCCTTGCAGATGTGGTGGGAGAGCTGCGAAGACGCGGTGTGTATTTACTGAAGGACGGTAACCTCGAGGAGGTGGAGGAGATGCTGGCAACAATGGAGGAGATCTGCGACAGGCTCATAGAGTTTGACTATCCGTCCGGCCTTCTCCCGATAAAAAGAAAACA
>Ga0164318_10003500_pt1 | contig 14887 bp, 11 predicted proteins | sample GuaBasSedimGuay9_FD_113734 | JGI IMG/M metagenome (GOLD analysis project Ga0164318, IMG submission 113734) | Subseafloor sediment microbial communities from Guaymas Basin, Gulf of California, Mexico - Guay9, Core 4571-4, 0-3 cm | ecosystem: Environmental > Aquatic > Marine > Hydrothermal vents...
TTATTGGGATGTAATTTTGATCAGTTAGAAAATAATATTTCAAAAATTTAGAGGTTCATTTGGCAAAACCGGTCAAAGATTGCAAAGCACCTGCTTGAATTTATATTCATGCGTCGGTGTTGGCTTTGGTACCGCTTTCTTTAAGACTTGGGAGAACTATGGGTGTTGGGATGTGCTTGTCGGATCAATTGGCTTAAAATTAATTTCAATTTCAAAGCCTGCGACTTTAGCATATTCTTCAATTGTGGACAATTTAGGAGAGCTTTTCGAATTTACATTTTCAAGCCGGGAAATATTGCTTTTTTTTGTGTTTAAACGATCTGCGATTTCTTCTTGAGTCAGTCCGGCCTGCTTACGGATTCTGATTAATTGTTTTCTTAACTCATAAGCAGGAGCCAACAATTCATAATCTTTTTTTACTTCCAGACGCTGTAGCGCCTTTTTTTTAAATTCTTTAAATGATGGTCTCATGATTTCACCTCTTTTAATCTTTGCCGGGCGGTCTTAATTTCTTTTTTAGGAATTTTCAGTATAAAAGAAGACAAACTCGAAAAAAATCGAATTCCGATGGCAAAGAAATAAATTCCAGCAAATCATAAAATTGGCGAGACGCGCAAACCCTGAGTAATGATTCGTACTTATTGTGCTATGAAGAAGCGAAGGATGCAGCGTAACCCAAAGCTAAAATAGAATTTGGACTTTTTTCGAAGCCATCAAAGATACCATAAAAAAGTTTCTTCGCCGCCAGCAATTTTCCTGAAAAAAAACCTAAATAAGCAGTCTCTGCTTCAAATTTCAACGATTTTACAGAACCGACACTATGCCTCTACGTGCCATACGTTCGTTAAAAACAGGGGCCATCACAAAGCCTTTTTTTCTTTGCCATCAGCATTTTTACTTCCGGATAGATCGTTCGTAGACATTTGAAACGATAAACAAATTATTTTTTAGTCCAGCAGTGGTGATGCGTCACCATAAAAATTATTTATCTTCATACCCTTCTTTTAATAATAATTCTCTGTACCAGCATGCAAAGTCAAACATGCCCTGACTTTTTTCATTCTCATTAATAATCCCAAGACATATTTCAAAAGCGCCATTCGCGTAGTCGGTACTGTAATCGTCAGCCCTCAGGTTTTGAAGAAATTCACGTATCAGCACCTGGGATGTTCTTTTGGTTTTATCCTGGCGAATATCAATGGGATCCTTGGGCTCCTGAAATGGATCCCATTGATCAAACCCCCTTTTTAAAATTTGTTTCTGTCGCCGGGGGGCCATGCTGTCAAAAATCGCCTGTTTCCGAAAAGCTTCTTCTTTAGAGAGATCCGTCATCATTGCCTCCGGTATCTTTGTTGCCGGCCGGTTCATTTTTAGTTTTTATCCCCAGATACTCCTCGCTGTAATCAGTAATCAGCGCCATAGACAAAGGCACCAGTAATTCCGCCATCCGAATATGTTTTGAATGAATGCCTTGAACGAGATCAGAAGATAAAACCATCAATTGATCATGAACAATGTCGTGATTTAATGTCGGATAACTTTCGCCGGACTTAAATCCCGACAAACCGCAAGTGCGTCCTTTCCCGCCAATGGCTTGCGGGATACCATATACCCTGCATGCAATAGGCCGAAACGCATACATCTCACATAAATTTTTTTCCCCCAGCAACGGACACCGAATTCGTTTTTGACCGACTTCTTCGATAACGGATTCTTCCTTTTTGCCTTCTTGCGTGGACCGGTAGGCATCTTTTTTAATTTTGTATATCTGCCTATCTGCCTTGCTGGCTTTCTCTATCAAATCGATTTTTTCTTTTCCGTCAAACGTTTCATTAAAGCGATAATTAATATACAAGGATTCAATCAGTGTAAGATCAAACAGCGCATGGCAACAATCCGCACACCCTTCTTTGCATTTCACCTCATCCGGATATTTGGCTTTAACCTGTTCAAAGACACTTTCAGCTGTTGAAACCATTGCTTCATATTGTTTAAAATAGGGTATTAAATCTATTTTCATATATTCTTTCCTCCCATTTATTTGGCACAACAACATCATGCCATAAAATTTAAATTTTTTAGCGCCCGCATGAAGCTGGTATTTTTTCTATCCTGTTTCTCAAAATGTTTCACGTGGAACATTTCATTATCAATCTATTTTCCAATACAAAATCGACTGAAAATAGTATCAAGGATATCCGGCTTAATATTTTCTCCAGTAATTTCAGACAACGCTTCCAGTGATGACTTCAAATCAATCGAAACCAGCTCAAACGGAATCGATTTCTCAAGTCCATCCCTGGCAGCACCTAAAGAAAGCAGGGCTTTTTCCAGAGAAAATTTATGCCGCAAATTAGGCACAATCGTATCTTCAACGTCAAGACCAGAATTTAAAGCCGTCTCAGCGATAAGCGCCTTTAAGTCTTCGACCCCCTGATTATACAGGGCGGATATGCGGATGCAATCATTCTTTCCAGCCTGATCCCATTGCCTGGGAATTTTAAACCGTATTTGCTCATCCGGCAAATCAATTTTATTAATGACAATAATTACTTTTTTATGCTGAATTTTTTTAAAAAGATCAAGATTGTTTGGCGTTAGGGGCTTGCCCGCATCCACGGTATAAAGCAGAATATCTGCTCCGGATATATATTCCCACGCTTTCTCGATACCTATCTGCTCAACGGTGTCCGGATTTTCATGAATACCGGCTGTGTCCGTCAGCACAACAGGAACGCCACTTACAATAAAGGCGTCTTCAATAAAATCCCGCGTGGTTCCAGGGATGTCGGTAACAATCGACCGATCTTTATCAATCAATCGGTTCATTATGCTTGATTTTCCCACATTGGGCCCGCCGACAATCACAATTCTCAACCCTTCTCTCAAGAAACTCTGTTCCTCACTGCGCGCAATAAGCGTATTTATTTCACCAATCAATTCATCATCTAACCGTGATATTAAGGATTTTACATCGATATCACCATCGACCTCATCCGGAAAATCAATTGCAGCTTCGATATACGTCAAAATATTCAACAACACAGAGCGAAGGGATTGTATGACAAGATGTAAATCACCGGAAATCTGGGCCATGGCCATATCGATGGCTTTTTCAGAGCGGGCGTTAATTATATCGACAACGGCCTCAGCCTGCGTCAGGTCCATCCGGCCGTTTAAAAAAGCACGACGAGTGAACTCTCCGGGGTCAGCAATCCGAACCCCCTCTTTGATCAATGCTCTTAAAATTGCCTTCAAAACAACGGGGCCGGCATGGGATTGTATTTCAACAACATCCTCGGCAGTGTAGGAGCAGGGGGCCCGCATAACAACAAACAGGACCTCGTCAATAATGCGCCTGGAATCGGCATCGACAATATGGCCGTAATATAAATAACGAGATTGTGGGGAAAAAGAGCTGGGCCTGTGGCCTGAATGGGAATTTGAATTGTTCGAAGCCGCTATTGGCCGGAAAACAGACAGACCAATAGCAATTGATTCCGGGCCTGATATTTTAATAATACCAATTCCGCCATGCCCGGAAGGTGTTGCAATTGCTGCAATTGTTGAAACTTTCATGTCCTATAAACACTACTGTTGACATCACAAAACGCAAAAAAAAAACTTAAAAATATCTCATGCCTTTGGTTGGGCCTTGCCTGCCTTTTTCTGAGATTTCTTTTTCGGAAAAATAATCAGCTTTCTGTAATAGCCATCACCAATACTCTGCGTCCGCACCGACCGATTTCCTTTTAATGAGACATGAACAATCCGGCGATCATGTGCGTTCATTCGTGTCATGGTTGAGGGTTTTCCTGTTTTAACCGCTTTACTGGCCATCCGTGAAGCAAGTTCTTTTAACTCCGATTTACGAGATTCAACATACCCTTCAACATCAAAAATGACCCGAGTGCCTTTCCCGCATTGTTTATTGACGACTTTATCCACCAAATATTGAATTGCCTCAAGTGTCTGACCTCTTTTTCCGATCAGTATGCCTGGCTCGCTCACCTTGACATTGACCCAGCATTGATCTGATTCGCTGTTTACCGACACAGACATCTCCGCCTCAATGGACATTGCCCTAAAAATTTCATGGACCAGATCCTGCGCAGCGCAAATGGCGGCCTCATTATTGATAGAGGGATCTTCTGTCGTGGCTAAGGGCGGTTTGCTTTTTTCAACCGGTTCATTTTTTCCAAGCGATTGCGGTTTTTCCGGTTTCTTTGCTTTCTCTGGCTTTACAATTTTGTTATTTTTTTTTGTTTTTTTTGTTTTCTTTGCTTTTTCAACCGACCCGGCAACATTTTTTACCTCCCCAAACGCTTCATCAACCAATGCACTGATGGTATCCTTTTCAGATTGGGCGGTATCAGAATTCAAATTTTTGTTACCATGGCCGGCAATGACAGATGCATCAGAAAAGGATTTCCCCTTAGGCAAATCAGGAACAAATACACGGATTAAGGCTTTTTTGGTGCCTACCAACCCAAAAATACCACTGGATCCATGAGAAATAATATCATATTTTAATTTATCACGAGAGACATTGAGCTCAGCGCATGCTTTTTGAACGGCTTTCTCAACATTTTTTTCCTCAAAGTCTAAAAAAGACTTCATGTAGCTCCTCCGTACTAAACAATTTTCTGTGTAATATAATACTGTTGTGAGATTGACAGAACGTTATTTACAAGCCAGTAAAGAACAAGACCGGCGGGAAAATTAATAAAAATAAAAGTGAAAATCAACGGCATCATCATCATAAACTTCGCCTGAGTGGGATCTCCCGGCGGCGGGGATAACTTCTGCTGTAAAAACATTGTCGCCCCCATGATAATTGTAAGAACCGGTATGCCGTAAGGGGGGGTCATCATAGGAATTGTAAAATTAAAGGTAAAGAGACGGTCCGGTGCCGACAGATCATTAATCCACCATAGGAAAGGGGCGTGTCGCAGCTCAATGGACCCGTACAACATACGATAAAAAGCAAAAAATACAGGTATTTGCACAACCATAGGAAGACATCCGCTCATGGGATTGACCTTATACGTCTTGTACAGCCCCATGGTTTCTTCATTCATTTTCTTTTTATCGTCTTTATATTTCAGCCGTATTTCCGCCATCAAAGGTTGAAGCCGTTTCATTTCCGCCATGGATTTATAACTTTTAGTCCCCAACGGCCAGAAAATAATTTTAAAAAGAATTGTCAGCAAAATAATAGCAATTCCATAGTTGGGTATCAATCGATCATGGATGGCATTCATCAGCCATAGGCAGGGTTTTGCGATGATATCAAAAAATCCAAAATTAATCGCTTTGTCCAGATTTGAGCCAATCGCCTTTAAAACAGATATTTTCTTGGGTCCCATGTATAACGAATATTCAAACTGCTGCATTGCACCGGGCTGAATCGTTTTCTCATGCTGAATATATATAACTTCGACCAAATTTTTATCTGTATCGTATCCTAATCGGACGGTGGATGCAGGAGACATTTCCGGAATTATCGCGCTCATAAAATACTGCTCACTCAGCCCTGCCCATTCTATATTTCCTGAAATCGTATTTTTTTCATCCAGATCTTTTACTTTGATTTCGTCTAATTTATTGTCGACAAAGACAAACGGCCCTTCAAAGGAAAATCTCCTTGCGCCTTCCGGCCCGGAATTGACCAGCGAAACAGTCAAATTTTCTTCGAACGGCCGGGAAGCGGTATTGGTCAAGATAACATCCATTTTAACTTTATAGGTTTCCGGATCAAAAGAAAACCGCTTTTCAACCAGCACCCCCTCAGCCGATTGCCAGAAAAAGGAAATCGATTTAGAAGCGTTGCGCACCGTCAATACCGGGTCTGAAAAATCCGTTGTAAAAACAGCGTCAGACATTTTCAGCAACGCCTTATTTGTAAAGCCTAAAAGGGCCGTGCCTGTCTTGTTGCTTTCAGATATCAGCTCTTTATTTGGTGAGCCTTCGTCTATCGTTTCCCTGTAATCTTTGAGAACAAAGCTGACAATCGCAGCCCCTTTTTCTGAAATTCTTGCTGAATACAGCGGGGTATTAATAATTAGTGAATTAAAAAAACGACCTGGCGTTGCAACCCTTTCAAGACTGCCTTCCGTTGATTTTTCAGCCGTCACCATCACGTCTTTTTTCACCTTTTTTGAACCTGTTGATTCGACGACTTTTTCCAGGGGCACAGGCGATTGCACTTCTTGTTTTCCAACAAAAAGAAATTCCCAGGCAACAAACACCAGAAAAGAAAGCACTATTGCCAAAAACAAACGGCCTTGTTCCATATTCAACTCCTGAACATTGTATAACTAATTGAATTAACTTCAATTAAATCAAGCACATCACTCACAGTTATTATTACATGTCTCATAAACAAAAAGAAACGCATTGCGTTTAATGAATATTTCAACAGGACTGGCATTTGGAAGGTATCTGATGTTAGGTTGAAAAATTATCAGGGCTTGATTCTTATTTTATTCGGATCAAAAAAACCTTCATTGTATCAACAGGTCTTGCAACAGAAAGACACCCTCTCCAAAACCGGCCGAACAAACAAATTCTTCGGGATCAGAAAAGAAGAGACTGTTATCAAAAGAAAAAAACACTATGGAACAGGATCGATGCCGCCCGGATTAAAGGGATGGCATCTTAATATTCGCCTTACTGCCAAATAGCCGCCTTTTAATACGCCATAGCGCAAAACCGCCTCAATAGCGTATTCAGAACATGACGGATAAAAGCGGCAGGCAGGCCCCATAACAGGAGATAAAACAAGCTGATAAACCTTTATTCCCCATATCAACAAATGCTTAATCTTGCCCCCTCCCTAATTTATCAAATATTTTCTCCAAGGACATGAATACCTGATGTGAATTCAATCCAGCGGCAGTTCTTTTTGCAATGACGTTTATGTCCCAACACCCTTGAATACATGACTTATTAATACGAAACCACTCACGGATGATACGTTTCACCCGGTTTCGCACAACTGCGTTGCCGACCCGTTTAGATACGGTTATACCCAAACGCGACCACAGGGACTCACCCGGCATAAAAACAGCAATAAAAGAATGATCCTGAATTTTTTTGCCGGATTTAGACAATCTGAGAAATTCTGAGCGATCCAGAATTTTATGCGTTTTTTTTAAACCAAAGTTATTCAACACGTATCCATTTAATATGGATTTATTATGGATCAAATTTTTTCTCATTCAGGGATTTGTCTATAAAGAATCTGACTTGATCCGGAAGTCCAAATAGCAGTGGCTTCGCCATCTTTGCTGAAATTGAAATTTTGCTGGAAGAAATATTTAGATCTGCTGATTTTTACCTGTTAATATCTTATTCTCATAAAAAGCAACGCCCATTAAACCACTAAACGTTTTCTACCTTTCGCTCTGCGCCGATTAACAATTCGCCTACCCTGCTTTGTAGACATTCTTTTTAAGAAACCATGTGTTCTCGCCCGTTTCACTCTGCTTGGCTGATATGTTCTTTTCATACCCTTCCGTCCTTATCTCTTTATTATTTATTTTTATTATCAGTCTTTCTTTTTCGCAACTCGAAATAAAAAAACAATTATAAACTAATCAAAAAATATAATCATATCATATATAACTTTGTCAACCTCAAAAGGTTGATTTTGTTTCTGCATTATTCCAGATTTCTGCATTATTCCAGAAAAACTTCAATAATATTAAACTCCTCAATATGAAATTCGGCAACCGGATAAATAACAACCTGCCGCTGAAGATGTTTTTCCAAAGATATAATAATATCATTGACTTCGTCCAGTAAAAGGTCCGCGATTTCCGGATGCACACGCAGGCTGATTTTTTCGCCCTGCACATCATGTGAAAGGCGCAAGACATCCCGATAAATATTGTTGCAGATGGTCTGCTTTGAAAGCAGCGTTCCTTCGCCATCACAATAGAAACAAGGTTCGCACAGCATACGCGTCAAGGATTTAACCACCCGCTTACGGGTCATTTGAACCAGTCCCATATCCGATATCGGCAGCACATTTGTTTTGGACTTGTCCTTTTTCAAGGCTTCCGTTAATGAGAGATAAACCTTTTCCTGATTAGATTTTCTTTCCATATCGATAAAATCGATAATAATAATCCCGCCCAGATTCCTGAGCCGTATCTGATAGGCAATTTCCTTGACAGCTTCAAGATTTGTTTTTAATATTGTTTCTTCAAAGTTGTGCTTACCGACATAACGGCCGGTATTTACGTCGATAACAACCAACGCTTCCGTTATTTCAATAATAATATAACCGCCGCATTTCAACCACACTTTTTTTTTCAAGGCCCGGCCAATATCGCCTTCCAGGTTATTGGCATCGAAAATGGGCTCAGACCCTTCATACAAAGTCACGGAATCCTTGAGCCTTGGCATAAATTTTTCTATAAACGACTGTACGGATTTATGCACCGCGACAGAATCAATAATGACTTTATCCGCATCATGGGTCAGCAAGTCCCGAACACACCGCAACGTCACCGTCAACTCCTGATGCAACAGCGCTGGCGGGGAAGCAGTTGGAAAATTTTCTTGAATATCAGACCACAGGTTTGCCAAAAATTCTATTTCCTTAAGTATTTTATCTTCGGTCAACCCTTCACCGGCGGTGCGTACAATATAACCAAAATTCTGAGTCCTCAAAGAAAGCATCAACTCTTTTAAACGGAGCCGCTCTTCTTCATCTACGATTCTTCGGGATATCCCAATATGGTCAACAGTCGGCATCAAGACCAGAAAACGACCAGGAATCGATATGTAGGATGTCAAACGGGCACCCTTACTCCCAATCGGCGACCGGGCAACCTGCACCAGGACTTCCTGGCCTTCAGAAAGAAGCGTTTCAATAGACGATTTGCTTTTGGGTTTTGAAATATCTTTTTCAGTGACAACATCCTCAGGCTGCAGACCGGCATCATCATCATCATCTTCTTCTTCCTTGTTGGACAAATAGACATGTTCCAGATAACCGTTAGTTCTCCCGTCGATCACATCATCCACATATATAAACGCCGCCTGGTTCAATCCGATATTTATAAATGCCGCCTGCATTCCCGGGAGTACCCGTTGAACACTGCCTTTATAAATATTACCTGAAAGATTTGATTCATCACTGCGCTCCACATACAACTCGACAATGGTGCCATCTTCCAACAGCGCAACCCGAATTTCCGGTCCAATCGCATTGATGACAAGTTCTTTATACATAAAAATACCCTTTATCTGTTTCTTTTATAACCACTTTAATATCAGTTCATCACCGGCACCAAAGGCTATCAACAAACCGGTGTCTCTTTTTGTTTTTCTTTCATAAATTCAGCGCAACGGATGGTTGTGTCTAAAAACTGAAAAATCGATTGAATGACATCCGCAGGCCGTACCGACTTGCCTTCCACTATCTTTAATTGCATTTTCAGAGTTACCGGACTCAATCGTTTCAGGCTCAACACAATCTCTTTTAAATCAATCTGTTTTTTACGGCCCTTTTTAGTTGTGCGAACCACAAACCATTGTGATGCGTCATTAAATGCCGTTATTTTTTGGTCCTCAAATTCTGCTTTTGTAATCGTCACCCGGTAATCAGCGACTTCCGACAATTTCGGGCGTTGATTGGCAGGAATACGGATGCAACCGGTTACGAAAAGACCTTCCGGCAACTGACGATTCATTGATGAAACGATTGCTTCACAGTCCGCAGATTCCCTGAGCGTAATATAAAATGATTCTTCTTCGCTTTCCATTCCCACGGACAACGGGTTATGAAACGACATTTTCGGCTTAGGATGATACCCTTGCGTAAACTTAATTCTTATGCCGGCACGGCGGATGGCCCGGGTAAAAATATTGACCATTTCAAGGTGCCCAAAAAACTTTGCCACACCGATTTTGGAATAAAAAATTTCAATCCGCTCCTCCTGGTCGGGTAACAGATGCCTGACACCTTTGCCGGAAAAAGAAGCAAATGTGTTATCCGGGGCAAAGCAAACCGGTTTTATCTTATCAAAATCACAGACCCCACAGCCCTGGCACTCCCCGAAACGGCAGTCTGGTAAGGGCGTACCCGTCAATGCATTTTCATTTTCGGAGATTAAAAAGTCTTTGGATATCCCCGTATCAATGTGATCCCAGGGCAGCGGTTCATCGACGGACCGGATTCGGGTCGTATAATAATTAATATCCACCCCTGCCTCATCAATCGCTGCTTCCCACGACGGATAATCAAACCGTTCCGACCAGCCATCAAAGCAGCACCCTTTGCGGTAAGCGATTTCCAGCAGTCGGCTCAGGCGTCTGTCACCCCGGGCCCAGAGGCCTTCTAAAAAACTCAGCGCCGGCTTTTGCCATTTAAATGCAACGCCCGGCATCTTCAACTGCCGTTTCAGATCAAAAACAATTTTTTTGGATTCTTCCAAAGGAATCTGCGATGACCATTGAAAGGGGACGTGCGGCTTGGGAATAAACGTGCCAATGCTGACATTGATATTGGGCCGGCGGCCCTCGGATTTTAATTTTTGACGAATTCTCTTAACCAGGTCGACAATGGCAGATCGATCGGCCTCTGTTTCCGTGGGCAGACCGATCATAAAATAAAATTTGATCAATTTCCATCCCAATTCAAACGCGTTGGAAACCGTATCAAAAATTTCCTGCTCAGAGATATTTTTATTAATCACCGCCCGAAGACGATCACTCCCGGCTTCCGGGGCAATTGTAAAACCGGTTTTACGAACCTGCTTTATTATGTTCATGATTTCAGGGGAAAGGGTTCCCGCGCGAAAAGAAGGAAAAGAAAGTGCGATATTTTCAGATGAATAGCAATGAAACAAGCCCTGCATCAGCGTGGACAGACACCCATAGTCGCCGGTACTCAAAGAAAGCAGAGAAATATCGTCATACCCGGTGGCCGCAATCGATTTTTCCGTCAAATCCATCAGGTTTTCCACGGACCGTTCCCGAACCGGCCGATAAATCATTCCGGCCTGACAAAACCGGCATCCCCGGGTACACCCGCGGGCGACCTCAAGACGAAGCCGGTCATGAACAGGACGACCATAAGCAACCACCGGAGCATCCGGAAAAGTTGCTTGATCAAGATCCGGCACAATCGCCCGGCGGACCTTTCTGTAGTCGTCGAACTTTGGCTGGATTTCCTTAAAATCCGATCCGTCATAGACCGGCTCAAAAAAAGACGGCACATACACACCCTCGATTTTTGACCAATCGCGCAACAGGCGGTTTTTATCTCCCCCGCCGTCGTCTTTCCATGCCATCCAGGTCCGGGCCATTTCCACAACAACGGATTCCCCGTCTCCGATCACCATGGCATCAAAAAAATCCGCCACCGGTTCCGGATTTACCGTGCAGGGACCACCGGCAATAATAACCGGATGAGAATCATCACGGCCGGACGCATAAAACGGAATACCGGCCAGATCGAGCATCATCAACACATTGGTATAGTTCATCTCATACAAAAGAGAAAACCCGATGATGTCAAAACCAGATAAAGGGGTGCCGGTTTCCAGAGAACTTAACAAAATTCCGGCGGAGTTCATTTGTGCCGCTAAATCCGAACCAGGTGCATAGACACGTTCTGCAGCAATATGAGTCTGTTTATTTAAAATATGATACAGAATCTGTAGTCCAAAATGCGACATCCCGATTTCATACAAATCAGGAAACGCAAGGGCCACATGAAGCTTGATTCTTTCAATATCTTTTTTGACAGAATTTTTCTCATTGCCCAGATACCGGCTCGGTTTTTCAATCAGCGGCAATATATCGTAAATAATTTTATTGCGCATACCGCTATACCGCTCAACTGATTTTATGCCATACTGGCCTGGACAAACTCAAGGGTCTGGCGAACATCTTCTTTAAAAAAACAATTCAGTCCGTCATGCCAGTTTTCCTCTTTGAGTTTCTTGACAATACGCCTGGCCGTATCCATTCTTAGTAGTTTTTTCATGCGAATAAACGGGCGGTTGGGTGTATCGATCCACTGTACAATCAACTCCTTGGCCCGATCAACCAACTGGTCTTCGGCAACCACCTCATCAACGATATTCAATTCCTTTGCCTTGTAGACATCTATCATTTCACCAAAAAACATGACATCTCTAAATTTTCGATTGCTGTCAAAGCCAAATCGCATGACTTCATCCTGAGCGATCGTCAGGGGAAGGCCGATTTTGATTTCCGACATACCGATTTTAATTTTCGGATGATCTTTGACAATCCGGTAATCCGCTGCCATGGAATAAATCAGGCCAGCGGCGGCACAATGGCCGTTAATCGCAGATATAACCGGTTTTTCGCAGGTAAAAAGCGAAAGCAGCACATCTTCTTCCATATCAAAAAAATCATAGGCTTCTTTCTGGTCTTTAAAGTTGATAAAAACCGGGAGATCAAACCCGCTGGAAAAAAAACGGCCGTCTCCAGTTAAAATAAGGCCTTTGGGTGTCGGGTTGGCGTTTACTTCATCAACAATCTTCTTGAGCTGCAAAAGCATGTCCTTGTTGATCGGATTTGTTTTTCCATTTTTAAACGTCACGATTTTAATGTCGTCCTGAATGGTTTCCTCAAACATTTGTTTCTCCTCAATATTTAAATAATTTAAAAATTAATTAATTTTTATATAATTTTATTAGTTTATGTAATAGTTAAGTGATGTGTCAAGTGATGAATGACGGTAATAAAAAAAGTCCGGTCCGGTTATTTTAAACCGATACATTATTTTAATTTTCCGGCCATACATATCCCCATGCATTGACACATGCTGTTCATTTTATTATAAACCCGGTTATTATAAACCGGATAATCCATATGACAAAAAATTTATATCATAATAATGAGGCAGGTTATGATCAGGATCAATGAAAATTATCTAAAACTTCAGGCATCGTATCTTTTTTCCACCATTGCAAAACGCGTCACTGAATTTCAGGGGCAAAACCCAAATACGGAAATCATCAAACTTGGCATTGGGGACGCCACCCGGGCACTGCCAGCCGCTTGCGTTGAGGCCTTTCATTCATCCGTGGATGAAATGGCGGCGGATGCAACCTTTCGAGGATATGGACCGGAACAGGGGTATCTGTTTTTACGGGAAAAAATTGCGGAAAATGATTTTCAAAAAAGAGACGTGGCCATTTCTGCAGATGAGATTTTCATCAGTGACGGTGCCAAGTGTGATACCGGAAACTTTCAGGAAATTCTGTCAACCGATATTTCTTTTGCGGTTCCCGATCCCGTGTATCCGGTGTATGTGGACACCAATGTCATGGCCGGCCGTACCGGTAATTTTGAAAACGGGCGGTTTCAGAATATCGTGTACCTGGAATGCACGAAAGATAATTGTTTTATTCCTGATCTTCCCACAAAACCGGTGGACCTGATTTACCTGTGTTTTCCCAATAACCCTACCGGTGCCACCATTTCAAAGGACGAACTGGGAAAATGGGTTAACTACGCCCGTAAAAACAAATCCCTGATTTTATTTGATGCGGCCTACGAAGCGTTTATCCGGGATAAGGATATCCCGCATTCCATTTATGAAATAGACGGTGCAAAAGAGGTGGCCGTTGAATTTCGGAGCTTTTCAAAAACTGCCGGATTTACCGGCACCCGATGTGCGTTTACGGTCGTGCCCAGGCAATGTATGGCATATAACAGCCAGGGAGCGGCGCAAATTCTTCATGCGCTTTGGAACCGACGGCATTCCACAAAATTCAACGGGGTGTCTTATCCGGTCCAGCGGGCGGCCGAAGCCATTTACAGTGATGCGGGCAAACAACAGGTCAACAAAATTATTGCCGGTTACATGAAAAATGCCGATCGAATCAGGCAGGAAATGGATGAAATAGGACTTTCCTATGTGGGGGGTGAAAATTCTCCGTATATCTGGATTGATGCCAAGGGCGATTCCTGGGATTTTTTTGATACACTGCTCAATAACGCCGGCGTGGTCTGTACGCCGGGGGCTGGTTTCGGCACCTGCGGCGATCAGTATATCCGGCTTTCCGCGTTTAATAGTTTTGAAAAGGTGGAAAAGGCCATGAACCGAATCAGAAAATCGTTAAAATAGTTCTTTTTAAAAAGGTCGTTGTCTTTAGCATTGATAGTCTCGTAAAAAGTCAGATTCCGACGGCAAAGTATAAAAGTTCACCAAATCTTAAAAATTGGCAAGGCGCGCAAATTCTGAGTAATGATTCGTACTTAGCGTACTTTGAAGAAACGAAGAATGCAGCGCAACACAGAATTTGGACTTTTTACGAAGCCGTCAGTTTTGAAACAACGCGATCATCCGCTGATCCACCCAGCTGTTAAGGCAAAAATTTTTGAGATATCCACAGTGTCCGCCGAATCGTGTGGTTTCAATTTTCAAGACATCCGGTGATGCCAGGTTTTTAAGATCTTTTGCAGGAATTATCGGGTCATCACTGCTTGCAATAATAATAGACGGAATTTTAAGGTTCTCAAGAGATTGTCCGGTGATAGCGTACGCTTTTAAATATGTCATCATATCCGGAAAGTCAGTAAAATTGCTGACAAAATAGTCTGTCATGTCACTGATTAATTTAAAACCGGAAATGCGTTCAAGACCTTTTAGATGCGGGAAGTACTTGCGTTTGATGTGCAGGGAATCCCGCCATTTTTTCATGAAATACAAATGATAAATCTGAAGGCCGCGTTCCATGGCACGCAGGGTATTCGGCGGATAAAGCACCGGACAGATGGCGATTACCTTATCTATTTTAATGCCTGCTGCCGGCGCCCTGACAGCCACCCGTAACGCAAAATTTCCGCCCAAAGAAAATCCGGCCAGAAACAATCGTTTGTGGGAAAA
>Ga0164318_10003501_pt1 | contig 14884 bp, 16 predicted proteins | sample GuaBasSedimGuay9_FD_113734 | JGI IMG/M metagenome (GOLD analysis project Ga0164318, IMG submission 113734) | Subseafloor sediment microbial communities from Guaymas Basin, Gulf of California, Mexico - Guay9, Core 4571-4, 0-3 cm | ecosystem: Environmental > Aquatic > Marine > Hydrothermal vents...
AACAGAATACTTGAAATCATACGTGTCTAACAGTTGTTTAACCTGATGCGCTTTCTCGGCGGAAGATAAAGCTTTCAGAAGTTCAAGTCTGTCCATTTTAAGCTCAACTAGGTCAACCTTAAGTCTAGAGGCGAAATCCAGAAACTCTGCTAGTGATTTCTTAAAGCTTGGGTGATCTGCAATTCCCAAAATCACTTAGTGCATCACCGCTTTCCTCGCATTGTAAATCCTAGTTAGAACCGTTAGGTTCGTCAAGACAGCCAAAATTAAAAGCGTTATGAAAACTTGGTTTAGGATTCCTCCAAGCATTATGATGAAAAGGCGGACATCTCTGTTGGCTGCGTATCCAGCGAATCCTTCCTTGAAGGTTAAGTCTAAATCTGACTCTGCACGAGTTCTGCTGTAACTTACCATGAGAGAGCCGATTATGGCAGCGATTCCAACCAGAACGTTCAACGTAAAGAACTCTTTTGCGGTAAAAGTGTAGTAGAGCATGCCTCCTAAAATGAGAGAGTCTCCGTAACGATCTAAAACCGAGTCTAGAAAACCGCCAAACGTGGAAATTTTATTTGTGAGAAAGGCTAAGTCTCCGTCAACACCGTCCAAGATGGAGCTTAACTGAGCTAGTATCCCTCCCAGTATAGGCTGGAAAGAGAAGAAAGCCAAACCAGATAAAACTGCCACTGCAAAACTCAAAACCGTTACCTGATTTGGTGACGCTTTCGTGTGGCTGGCTAAGAACCGTGCTAGAGGACGGGAGAACTTTCGATTGATTTGTTGGGAGACTATCCCGTCCCACGTTCTTGGCACTTTAAAGCCTCACATAAGAAGGATTCAACGAAGGCCCAGTCTTCTTGGGTGTCTACGTCAAACCACAAACGACCTGAGACATCACATGCCCACACTGGTTTTTTATATAGTGTCAAGTGCTTGATGCAGTTCGTGATCGTCAAAAGCGATGGGGTTTTCTCTAACGCGTCTATAACTTTGAATATTGTGTTGTCGAGCAAGAATACTCCGGTGTCCACGGCGTTCCATAATGGGATTTTTTTTCCGATGTCAATTATGTAACCTCCAGAGTTCACTAAAACTCTTGTCGCGTCTTTCAGTTGAGGTGGATAGCGAGGTCTTTCATCCACGCATAACAACGGTTCTTTGTTGACGCTCTCCAGAGCTTTTTCTAGAATATTTTGGCTGACGTAATGGTCTGCCATCAGAAGAAGGAAGGGTTCCTCGTCTTTAAGCATCTTCTCGGCTGCTTTTAGGGAAACGGCGTTTCCAAGCGTGTAATATGGGTTGTGGCAGTAGTGAAGTTTGATGTTGTACCTTGACCCGTCTCCTAAACGTTTTTTGATGAAGTTTCCCAGATAACCGGTCACTATTATGCAGTCTTCTATTCCAACGTTTCTAATCAGCGCTAGTGTGTGTTCTAGGATGGGTTTTCCTAGGATAGGTGTTAATGGTTTAGGGTATTTCTCGGTGAAAGGGCGAAGGCGTTGTCCGCGTCCAGCGGCTAAGATTACTGTCTTCATCACCGTTCTCTCTTTCCAGCTATAAAGTCTTCAACCCATTGGCGCGCGATGTAATCTGGCACCTGTTTCGGCGGATGCTTGAAGGCGTAGGATGAGATGCTTATTAAGGGACCGCCTATTCCTCTGTCTAAGGCTATTTTGGTGGCTCTGATGACGTCTATAACCATGCCCGCACTGTTTGGTGAATCTTCCACTGTGAGTTTCAAGTCGATGGTTACGGGTTGATTGCCGAACTTTCTGCCGCTGATGTGGAGGTAGCAGATTTTGGTGTCGCCTAGTAAGGGAACGTGTCCGCTTGGTCCCGCCCAAGCCTCAACCTTGTATGGGATGAGACTTGTAATGGACTCCGTCTTGCTTATCTTCTTATGTGTCAGTCTGCTTGCGTCAATCATGTTTAGAAAATCCGTGTTTCCCCCGACGTTGAGCTGGTACGTCTTATCTATTCTGACGCCCCTTGAAACCAGTAGGTCAACGATGGTTCTGTGAAGTATTGTTGCTCCTAATTGGCTTTTCACGTCGTCTCCGGCAACCGGCAGTTTTTTCTCTTCGAAGCGATGAGCCCATTCAGGATCGGAGGCGATGAACTCTGGAATGCAGTTGACAAGGGCGCATCCAGCGTCAAGGCATGCTTGGGCGAGATACCTTGTTCCTTTGTAGCTGCCGACTGGTAGGAAGTTAACAAGCATGTCCGCCTCTGTTTCCCTCAGAACTTCAGCCACGTCAACGGGGTCGTTGTCTTCGGGATCATAAGCGTTGAACGGTTCCTTCATGTGAGGCGCTACTGCATCTAGGATGGGCGCCGGAAGCACGGTGACTCCTAGTTTGGGGACATCTGTGAATTTTGCGCAGCAGTTGGGTTTTGCGAATATGGCTTCGCTTAGGTCTTTCCCTATCTTCAACTCGTTGGCTTCAAAGGCTGCAACGAACTTTATGTCCCGGATGTGATAGCCTCCGAAGAGGACGTGCATAATCCCAGGTACTTCAGTTTCGTCTTTAACGTTCTTGTAGTATTCTACTCCTTGGACTAGGGCTGACGCACAGTTTCCAATACCCGCTATAGCTACACGAATCACCATGTTGTATCACCCCCTTCTCCTGAAAGGTGAAAGGGAACATATATAGGAAAATTTATATTATCGGTTAGAATTGTTTAACAATTGTTTATAAATATTTCCCCGAAAAAATGAAATGAGGCACAGGATAAGTCCATGGAAGCCGTTAAAATAGTTCGAGATGTTAATGCTGTAAAACTCTTGGCTGATCCTGTTCGAAGAGAGATTCTACGACTTATAGCCACCGAACCTCTAACAGAGACTCAACTGGCTGAAAAACTTTCCCTCACAAAACCTTCCATAGCTCATCATCTAACGATGCTGCGTAAAGCAGGCTTAATAAGGATCAAATACGCAAAAGTGGGTCCTCACGGCATCTTGCAGAAATACTATGAACCCACGGCCCAATTGTTCATCGAAGACTGGCAGGTTGTCCCCGAGGAACTGCGGAAATACTTTTTGCATGGACATATGGAACGTTTGAGGGGTATGTTAAGCGCCCTTCAATTGGTTGTGGAGAAAAACGGCAAAAAGATTGAGATAGACTCGAAGCAAACAAAGGAGCTTGCACATGATATTGCGCGGCAAGTGTCAACGGTTAGTGAGAAATACGAAAAAACAAAGGCAACAGAGGATGGAGAAAGGCTGCTGATAAAAATTTACAGTGAAACTTTGAGGACGGTTATGAAGCAATCTTCTTGGAAGCGTCTTTTCGAAAACATTCAAGAAAAGACTTGAAACACTATTCTTTAATCGATGAGACGTGTAGAACGTGAAAACTAGGAAAATCAAGTTTACACCAGTCTGGTTTGACTCTTTAGGAGCGAAATCCTCCTGCACCCTCGTGAAAACACCAGATGTTTCTATTCTCATAGACCCTGGCGTAGCAGCTATGCAACCAAGTTTTCCCGCTTCTCCGAGTGAAAAAAGACTCTGGGTGCAGCAAGCTAGAATGGCTATAAGAAAGGCTAGTGAGAACTGTGGAGTTGTTGTCTTATCGCATTACCATCATGATCATTACACAGATTTTGAAAAAGAGTTATACGAGGGAAAGCTGATCTTAGCCAAGAATCCGAACGAGTACATAAATGACACGCAGAGGATGAGAGCCTATCGTTTTTACAGTCACATCTGCAGAGCCTTCGGAGATGTGAAGTTTGAGAAACTGCTTGAAAAGAGAGAAGTGAAGGAATATCCAGACCCGTTAGAACAGCTTCTCTTGGCGATGGGTAGAGATTACGGAGATTATCAGAAAAGGAAAACTGAACTTTTGGAGAAGGGAAGAAAGTGGTTTCAGAAAAGAGTTGAGAACTGGAACCGTTGGAAGCTGATTCCAGAGTTTAATCATGAAAACTGTGAGGTGAGGTTCGCCGATGAAAAAAGTTTCAGTTTTGGAAAGACAGGGATCAGGTTTTCAAGACCTTTTTTCCATGGAATTGAATACGCGAGGGTTGGCTGGGTGATCTCCACAATCATAACCTATGAAGACGAGAAGTTTATTCACACTTCAGATCTTGAGGGTCCGGTTATTGAAGATCAGGCTGAGTGGATAATAAGGGAGAATCCTAACGTTTTGATCTTGGATGGTCCAAGCACCTATCTTATACCTTACATGCTTAACCTCATCAATCTTAGACGTGCAATCGAGAACATGTGTCGAATAATAAGGGAGACTGACGCTGAACTGATAATCTATGATCATCACTTGCCTAGAGATGTGCGGTTTAAGAAGTGGCTGAAGGAAGTTTATGAGACCGCTGAGAAAGAGGATAAGAGGGTGTTGACGGCGGCTGAATACTTTGGAAAGACTCCTGTGGTTTTGAGAAACATCCGCGAAGGATAGAAACCGTTATAAAAGTCACGGCTTCGGTTTAAACTGAGAGGTTAAGAATTGTCGTTGTCAAGGGAAAAACTGGCTAAAATGATAGACTCCACTAATGTTAAGGCAACAGCCTCCAGAAGTGACATCGAAAAACTCTGCAAGGACGCTGTACACCACGGTTTCGGATGCGTGTGTGTCAACCCAATCTACGTCAAGCTGGCTTCACAGCTTCTTAAAGGCTCTGATGTCAAGGTTTGTTCAACCGTGGGTTTTCCCTTCGGAGCAACACTACCGGAAATAAAGGCTCTGGAAGCTATAAAAGCCGTGGAAAACGGTGCGCAGGAACTGGACATGGTTATTAATCTAAGCGCGTTGAAATCTGGTAACTATGAAGCCGTGAAAAAGGACATAGCCGCTGTCGTTGATGCTAAACGTTTGGACGAGAGGATAATCGTTAAGGTTATCATTGAAACCGCTTGTTTGACGGATGAGGAGAAAATTGTTGCGTGTAAGCTTGCGAAGGACGCTGGAGCAGATTTCGTGAAGACCTGCACAGGATTTTTCGGGAAGGGGGCAACGGTTGAGGATGTCCGTTTGATGAGGCAGACTGTGGGTGAAGCTATGGGTGTTAAAGCGGCTGGCGGCATAAGAACATACGCGGATGCCGTGGCTATGATTAGGGCTGGAGCGAACAGAATAGGCACTAGCACGGCGGTGCAGATAATTGAGGGTGCACCCTAAAAGGCTGTTTTGTTTGCGTTTACATTCTTTCGGGGGCTACGACGCCTATTAGGTTAAGGGCGTTTCTAAGCACTATTCTCACGGCGTCAACCAAGGCTAGTCTTGCATCACTGAGTTCTTTCGGTTCAGCTTTTATAACTGGCAAAGCGTTGTAAAACGTGTTGAACTTGTCGGCTAAAGCGTTAGCGAAGTCTGCGATTACGTTTGGTTTGAGAAACTCTGTTGCCTCGGTAAAGGTGTCTGGAAAACTCGCCAGAGCCAGAACTATCTCATGTTCCAATTTTTCCTTCAGCAGTTCATAGGCTGGGTTCTCCGGTTTTCTTGCGGCTTTCCGCAGGATGCTGCAAGCTCTAGCGTGAGAGTATTGAATGTAAGGAGCGCTGTTTCTTTCAAAGTTCAAGACTCTGTCCCACGTGAAGACCACAGGTTTTGAGGGAGCAACCTCCACAAGTGCATATCGCACCGCACCTATGCCTACAAAGTTTGCAATATCCTTTTTTTCTTCTTCTGATAAGTGTGGAGAACGCTTCGAAACCTCTTCGTAAGCACGTTTTATCGCTTCGTCTATAGCTTCGTCGAGGGTTATGTATCGTCCTCTACGACTTGACATCTTGTAGCCTGGAAGAGTGACAAGGTTATAGGCGAAGTGAACAACGTTGTCAGCCAAGTTGCCGTAACCCAGAGCGTATAAAGCTATCTTCAGCTGCAGCTGAGCCAAGGTTTGTTCCATTCCGACGACGTTTATGACTTTTTCTGCTTTCTTAAACTTCCACAGCGTGTAGGCGATGTCTCTTGTTGTGTAAAGTGTTGTTCCGTCGGCACGCACAAGCGTGAGTGAAGGAATCTCATGGTCTTCCCTTAATCCCAACTTTCTCTTTAACCCGAATTCTCTGGCAACTTTTTCCGCGTCGAACTCAAGAACACTGCCTGAAGCGAAAATGTAAGGCGTCTTCTTCAGTTTGTTGAGAACATCTTCCACTTGTTTGCTCCACACCAGTTCACTTTCCCAGTCCCATGAATCGTAGAAAACTCCGACGCGGCTGAGGGTTTCTTTGAAGCCTTCTAAGCATAGTTCACTGACCTCCCTCACAAGATTTTTAGCTCTTTCATCTCCAGCCTCGTAGGCTCTGTTCAACTCGTTAACCATGTCCTCCGGGTTCTCGTCTTCGCTTATTTTTCTCAGAAGGTTCTCGAAAAGTTCCGGAAACTTTTCTTTCAACTCTGCAGCTATCGAAACCCATTCGTCTAGTTCCTTGTTTATTTTCACGATTTCTTCCGTTGCTGAAACAGCCTTTGCGCGTTCAAGTTCCTTCTTTAAACGGTTAATCTCGATGAGACAGCTTGTTATGGTGTAAATTCTGCCTATAAAATGGTCTGGTTTCTCTTTAGGCTTTGGTTTTCCGAGTTTTTTGTATCCGTAGGCAATAACAGCTGTTTGGCGTCCCACATCATCTACGTAGTAGTGGCGATAAACTGTGTGTCCCCTAGACTTAAGCATCCGAGCGATAGCGTCGCCAAGCATGGGGTTTCTTGCTTGTCCTATGTGAATCGGGTGAATAGGGTTCACGCTTGTGTGTTCAACAATTATTTTTGAAGGCTTGTCAGTTTTAACAAAACCATACTCCGTGTCCCCGTGCCTCACGGACTCTAGTGTTAAGGCTGAAAACTTGGCAAAGTTCACGTGAAAGTTGATATAACCGCCTCCGGCGGGAACGACCTTTTCAACAAGAGAAAGACTAGACTTATCCAAAGCGTCAATTAACTGCTCAGCCAAAACCAAGGGTTTTTCGCCAATCTTTTTGGCGAGTTCAAAGCACAGTGAAGAGGCAAGCTGACCGAACTCGAGACTCGGAGGCTTCTCCAACGTTAAACGTTCAACTTTTATCTCTGGGAAAACCTTCTTCAGAGCATTCTGTAAGACGCTCTGACATTCGAATCGAAAATCGTTGAAGGGATTGGCTGAAAACATCCGTTATCGCCGTGTTAAACTGCTCAAACCCTACAAATGTTGTTTGCACCTTTTAAATTCTATCCAGCTTGCCTCGCTGAAGAAGGCAAGTTTAATCTTGAAAATCAACCGTTAAAGATTGAGGATGTTCTTTATGGAATGGCAGAGGGGTGTAGCCTTCATAAGGGGAATAAACGTTTACGCAAGCAAGCGGATAACCCAGAAAAGAATGCTTGAAATCTGTAGGGGCATAGAAGACGAAAACGTAAGGATAGTGCGAATCGTTAAGACCGACAACTTGATTTTTGAAAAAAGAAAAGTTCATTACGCAACGGTCAGCTCAAGACTTGAAAAGGTGTTGTCAAGACACTTTGGAAAACCGGTTTACGTGACCTCTAGGAGCATGAGAACCATCCAGCTTCTGACGAAACAGAAGAGTGGGAAAGGCAAATGATTTATCCCTCTTAAGGTGAAAGATTTTGTGGAGCCATCATGAAGCCGAAGATAATTTTTTCAGAAAAATGTCTGGAATACGGAACATGGCACATTGAAGGACCTGAAAGAGTTAGAAAAGCCTATGAAATTCTAAAGGAAAGAGGCTACGAATTTTTGACACCTAAACCAGCCGCAGAAGAGGAGATATTCAAGGTTCACGACAGAGAATACGTTGAGCTTTTAAAGAAAGGAGCAATCGAAGACGCGGACACACCAGCCTACAAAAACATCTACGAATACGCAAGACTGGCAGCTGGAGGAGCCATTCTAGCCGCAGAGGTCGGAGGCTTCTCCCTCATGAGACCCCCGGGACACCACGCTGGAAGCGTTGGACTAGCCCTAGGCGTAAGCACAAGGGGCTTCTGTTACCTAAACAACGTGGCGATAGCCGTGAAACACCTGAACAAACCAACGTTAATCCTCGACATCGACGGACATCATGGAAATGGAACCCAAGAAATATTTCTAGGAGATGAAAAAGTCACGTATGTCTCACTGCATAGATACCCATACTATCCAGGCACAGGCTACACGTCAGAGAAGAACTGCCTAAACTTTCCGTTAAGAGCCAACTGCGGAGACGAAACATACCTGAAAACTCTTGAAGAAGCCCTAAACAAGGTTGACATGGAAAAAGTCGAGGTCATAGCGGTTTCAGCGGGATTCGACGCACACGCCGGAGACTTAGCGTCGCTTGATTTAACAGAAAAATGCTACGAAGAGATAGGGAAAATAATAGCGAAACTAAACAAGCACACATTCTTTGTTTTGGAAGGCGGATACTCAGGCGAAAAAGTTGGAAAGGACATAGACGCCGTTTTAAGAGCCTTTAACCCTTAAAACACACCATATAAACTGAAAAGATTTCCCCAGAAAAACCTAGGGGGGTCTATCCTTTTTAACGCTCGAAAAGCCCAAAAATTGAAGTGAAAAATGGCGGGCCCGCTGGGATTTGAACCCAGGACCTTCGGCTCCGCAGGCCAACGTCCTAATCCAAACTAGACCACGGGCCCGCTACACAACAGTTTTGCCAGCGAGGATAAAAGAGTTTATCGTTTTCAACTCTGATTTAACGCTCTTTGCAATGCCTCAACCACGTTTTGTTTCCCCATGGCGAGCATGTACGGTCCTAATCTTGGACCTTGCGGTGCTCCTATCAGTATCGTGTAAAGTGTTCTGAAGAATCTCGCTGGTTTTACACCATGTTTTTTAGCCGTATTAAATATGGCGTTCTGAATTTTTTCAGCTTCTTCTTCAACTTTCAAGATTTCAATCAGCTCTTTCACCGCTTCTTTCTCTTGATCTGTTAGGCTTACAGCTGTCTCCTTTATCTCCTCAAAATCTTTCACCCAGTTAAAAGCATACTCAATTTTCTCTCTCAATTTTTCATCCAATGCTTGATCCTTCCCTAAGTAACGATAGCTCCGCAGTTTCTCAACCATGAATTGTTCTTCACGTCCCTTAGGAGCCATCTTCGCCAGAAAAGTCAAAAGATTGTATGGTACATGAACACTTGGTTTTTTCGGAGGCTTTAAAGCCCAACAGTAAAGGTATAACCCTTTCAGTTTTTCCCGTTCCTTTTCGTCTCTAATCATTTTTTTCCCAAAATAAACATCTTCTAACTGGTCAAACTCATTCATGTATGAGGGAATGTCTGTAACATCTAAGGTGCGAGTTCCAACAAATCTTTTCAGCATCAATAGCATTAATGACTGCGGAGAACCGTACCTGAACCAAACTTGCGGTGTAAAAACGTTCCCAGCTGATTTTGAAATTTTTCTCCCACTTTTATCCAAAAACATTTCGTATTTGGCGTGCATGGGATGTTCATAATGGAGTATTTCACGGGAGATTCTATCGTTTATTCTAACCGAATCAGCTATGTCTTTGCCGTAAGCCTCAAACCTGATGTCAAGGGCCTTCCACCTAGCTGCAAACTCACCTTTCCAACTCAGTTTTCCTTCGCCCTTTGTGATATCAGCTTCACCTTTATAGCCACACCCTTCAATCCATTTGCCCTTCACTTCCATACCTTCACAAACGTATGATACCTTGTTTTCTTTGGGGAAGAATTCCAAGGCTTTTGTTGTATATATGCGTCCGCATTTCTCGCACACTGGGAAGTAAGGTAAGATTTCCACATAGCGCTCTTGACCGACTTCTTCTCTTACAATTTCTCCGACTTTTTTGGCATTTGAAAGGATTGCTCTTATTTCATTGTTCAAAAGCCCCCTGCTATAAACATCCCTCGCTGACATGTATCGATATTCTATTCCACACTTGTCTAACGCTTCCAGTAACAGTGAACTCATGTGTTCGCCGTAGCTTTTATGACAACCAAAGGGGTCTGGAATATCTGTCACTGGAAAACCGATGTATTTCTCTAATGATTCAGGTAGTCCCGCTGGAACCTTTCTCAAACCATCTTTATCATCGCAAAAAGCGATAAGTTCAGATTTGTAGCCTTGTTCTCGAAGCGCCAACGTTACTGCATACGCTCGAGCTGCGTCTCCTAAGCTTCCAATGTGAGGAAAACCGGAAGCTCCTAATCCCATCTCTGTTCGAATCATTTTTAAGCTTCTGCCTAGCTTCCGCTCCCTTTCAATTATTTTCGCCGCCATCTTATCGTACCATGTGCCGTGACCGATTATCTTTCCGTTCATACTATGCCTTTCCTCTAATAGCATTGTAAAACGGAGAATAAAAAACGTTTCAGAATTCTATCGTTTTCTCAAGGCTGCAGCTATCGCTAGTACGCCCAGAACAAACAGCACTATGGCCAGTGAGTAAAGCCAGTTAACGCCTATGAAGAACCAGGCTCCGCCTATCGCTATCAACAGCAACCCCCAAGCCAATGTGCTAAATGCACCGCGTTCGTATTTCCGCGGGTTTGAAGCTCTCATCCCAGCTAGAAAAATCGTCCAGCAACCATATAATGCGATTATTAATGGAGGAATCAGCCCCCAGTCTTTAATCAGTCCTAACGGATTGTAGAGAACAATGGAAATCACTAGGATTATCAAAAACACGCCGATAGATAACAGTCCACGGTTTTGACCGACAGCCATTTCACTATTTTCCTTTTATTGAATTTTTGCACCGCACTCTGGACAGAACTTAGAACCCGCAGGAATGAGTTTTCCACACTTTGGACACTTGATGGTTCCAGCGGACGGTGGAGTAAGCTTTGCACCGCACTGCGGACAGAACTTGGATGTGGCTGGAACCTTAGCTCCACATTTCGGACATATAACCAAGGCTGCAGCTGGCGCCGCTGCCGGACCCGTGGGCGTCATGACTTGTGGTATGAGAACCATGCCTGTTCCTAATCCCGCTCCAGGTGATTTGCCCAGTTCTTCAGCGGCTTTCTTAACGGTTTCCATTCGCAAAACTTCTGTGGGTGTGGCTCTTCCTGTTCTAAGCCAGAACAGTCTTTCACGGTATTCAGGTGTTGTATCTATCCCTTCAAAACGCAAGTCTGTCAACTCTAACCCCATTCGTTTAAAGTAATCTGCGATGGCGTTTTTAACAATCATAGATGTCTCGTCAAGCTTTGTGAAAACCGTTATCAAATCATAATGTGAAAGTTCATCAATTATCCTCTCGTTCAAGAAGCCACGCAGATAATCGTTAACATCTTCCGTCGTGTAGGCTTTCTGTCCACCCACAACCTCGTTAACAAACAACTGAGGGTTTTCAACCTTGAACCAGAACGAACCGTGAAACTGAAGAGGCGCAAGCTCCGTGGTTTGAGCTCTCGCTCCGTATTTTCCAGCGAAAACCTTCGTCGATATGAAAACCACCATTGCCTTGAACGGCTTTTCACCGTATCCAGCTATCCGTGACAAGACTCCTGTCAGCAAGGGTAAATTCAACGTTGTCAACGTGTGTCTTCCTGGACCGAGAACGTCGTAGGCTTTTCCGTCTCTGAAAAACACTGCAACCTCATACTCGTGCACTATTAGCTGAGCACCCCACGTGATTTCCTCGTTTGGATATCTCCACACAATGTCCTCTGGTCCCGGGTTCTTCCATTCTATGACTTGTGGCATCTTTAATTCACTCCTAATATTACCTCTTCCCTCTTATCAAACGTGTCCTCAAAAGCCTCTAGGGTCTCAGTCAAGTGTTGTGTACGCTCCTTAGCCTTTCCAAACTCTTGTTTGACAACCTCCTCTTTGAACGATTTTACCTCCTTGACTATTTTCTCCACATCGTCGATTAAACGGTTGTCGAAGTCTATCATCTTGTCAAGGTTTTCCTCCTTAACTTTCACAATGTTGAAAAATCCAGCGTAACCATAAGAAGCGTGGTTCACTTTCTCCGCCACACGGTCAAACTTTGCAACCAAACGATCTACATCCGTTAAAACCTCGAACAAGCGGCGGTCAGAAAGCCTTTGAAACACGTCTCTGAGGTCGTTTTTCGCTTCCGTTAACCTCCGATACAGATGATTTCTGATGAGCTTATCAGACTCTCTCCGCAGTTCTTTCTCCTTGTAACCTCGAAATCCTGGAATCTCGGCGAGAATCCGCTCACCAAGACGCATCTGACTTTTTCCTTTTTCATAAAAATCTTTCTTTTCACTCAAAATCTTATCCTCATATCATTCTTTGATTCAAAATAAAAGCAATTGTCACATTTAAGGTTTTAAAATATTCCGAACCCAGATGACGGGATATCTCCTTTTATAGCTGTTCCAGTTGCTCCATCCATCAATAAGTTGTAAGTTTTGCCTTTGTACTCGTATTTTATGAACCATATCGGAGCGTGAAGGTAAACCGTTTGCTCTATTTTTATGTCATTTTTCATCTCTATTATCTTATCCACATCCTGTTGAGCTAAATAGCGATGATGCTCTTCTATTTGCTGTTTCGCTATCTCTTCAGCTTCGTTCTTGTCTATTTCGCTGTTAAGAACCTTGGCGAAGGATTCAATTTTTCTAAAGTCATAGGGAATTTTACCCTTTAACGGTACATCATACTCTCTTGTTGGAAAGGCTGTGGCTTTTCTAGCGAGAACAAGCCAGTCGTATTTCTTGTTGATTTTTCCCTCTTTAACGACTGGTGGTGTTATTCGCTCAAAAATCCCCTTGTAAGTTGTTTCAATGGTTACCGCCACAACCCAGAATGGCGTATAAACCAAGTTTTTCTCCGTGATTTTTGATTTTCTTGCAAGGTCTGACGGTTTCAGGAAGCCTTCACGCATCCAGTTTCTAATAGGCTCCTCGATTTCTGTCTGGTCATACCTGTTTAAGAGCATAGAATGTTCAAAGGTGAACGGCTTTCCCGTTTCTATGACAACCGTGTAGCCGCAGTATTTGCAAGTCGCTATTATTTCACCCGGCTCGAAAGATATGGGGGCACCACAGTTAGGGCATCTAATTTCTTGAACTATAGCCATATTCATCATGTTTCCTGTTTTTCTCTTTTCATTATTTCTCTGGCAGCTATTACACCCGAGGCTGACGCTTGAATAAGTCCTCGCGTAACTCCTGCTCCATCACCTATTGTGAATAAGTTGTGAATCTTGGTTTCTAAACAGCTGCTTAGTTGCAACCTTGAAGAATAAAACTTAACCTCAACACCGTACAAGAGAGTGTCTCTGGAGTAGGTACCCGGTGCAATCTTATCCAGTGCCTGAAGCATCTCCCTTATATCAGCTAAATAACGATATGGTAAGACGAAGCTTAAATCGCCTGGTGTAGCGTTCTTCAACGAAGGAGTTACTATACTTCTCGCGATTCTTTCGGGTGTAGACCTTCTGCCAGCTTCTAAGTCGCCTAAGCGTTGCACGATTACGCCTCCGCTTAGGAGGTTTGACAGTCTTGCGAGGTATTTTCCGTAGGCTATGGGTTCTTTGAATGGTTCGGTGAAGGATGTGCTAACCAAAATAGCGAAGTTTGTGTTTTCTGTTTTTCTCTCCGCGTAGCTTTGTCCATTGACGCTTAAGACTCCATTGTATGATTCGGTTATGACCTCACCGTAGGGTGCAACACAGAATGTTCGAACTTTGTCATCAAAAAACTTTGAATAATAGATAAACTTCGGCTCGTAAAGTACGTTTGTTAGCTCCTCCATAACTGCAGCCAATATTTCAACTCTTATTCCAACGTCAACCGGATTGTTAAGTGTTCTCAACCCTAAGGCTTGCGCTTCTGATTGAAGCCACTCAGCTCCGCTTCTCCCAGGAGCCACAACCACGTATTTTCCAAAGTATTTCTCCCCGTCAGTTGTTTCAATCCCTTCAGCAATGTTGTTTTTCACTATAAGACCCTTGACATCCTTTTTCAGTTTAACTTCAACTTTCCCATCGAGTTCATCGCGTATCTTTCGAAGAACTTCTGCGCATCTCTCTGTACCCATATGCCTTATTTTTTGATGAATGAGTTTTAAACCAGCCAAAGATGCTTTCCTTTCGATTTCTTCAACCTTCTCTATGTCTGCTCCGTAAAGATGTTTTGTTGCTCCGAATTTCAGGTAAACGCTGTCCACATAGTTGATGAGTTCGTTAAGCTCTTTCTTAGATATATACTCGTTAAGCCATCCGCCTACATCTGTTGATAAAGTTAACTTTCCGTCACTGAACGCCCCCGCTCCACCCCATCCAGACAAAAGCAAACAGGGTTCGCAATGAATACATCCAAAACCGCGGCTCGCCGGACACTTACGTTTCTCTAAATCTGGTCCCTTATCCAACATAAGAATCTTCAAATCTGTATTCCTTGCTATTTCATACGCAGAGAATATTCCAGCAGGACCAGCCCCAACGATTATTACATCATATTTCAACCGTTTTCTCTCCGGAACCCAAAACAAGATAGGGTAACTTGCATATATTTTTAGCGAATAACACTCAAGTTGAGAATGGAATCACTTAGCCGTGTTTGTAAGGTATCAGACAGATGAACTTCAGAGTTTTATCACCTAAATTCTTAAACTGGTGTTTCTCATTGGGCGGAACAAAGACAACATCATCAGTTCTAAACTTTTCTTCTTTCTTTTCTCCGACAAGTAAACCTTCCCCTTCTAAAACGAAGACTTCGTGTTCCCATGGATGACTGTGAAAAGGCGTATAACCTCCAGGCTCTATCTCAAAAAGTCTCATGGCAAAGTTTTCAGCTCCCAAATCTTTAGTGAGCAGCCATCTTACAGTTGTTTTGAAAGACCCTTCTCCCGCGTCTTCCGCCTTAACTTTTCGATAATTAAACACTTTCATTTTATTTGTTCCCTTCATAAGTACTGGATTAACGGTGTCCTTTCTATGTGCTTGATATAATTTAAATTTTAACTAG
>Ga0164318_10003502_pt1 | contig 14883 bp, 14 predicted proteins | sample GuaBasSedimGuay9_FD_113734 | JGI IMG/M metagenome (GOLD analysis project Ga0164318, IMG submission 113734) | Subseafloor sediment microbial communities from Guaymas Basin, Gulf of California, Mexico - Guay9, Core 4571-4, 0-3 cm | ecosystem: Environmental > Aquatic > Marine > Hydrothermal vents...
CTCCAAAAGGATAGACATATTTTAAGATCCTATAGGAGGGAACTGCAGAGGGCAAAAAAGGTTTTGGTTCTTTCGTGTGGAAATGGCGTGCAGGTCATATCGGAGATACTACATAACATAGAGGTTGTGTCGGGTACTGATACGCTTTTTTTAGGTGAGATAAGGCATGCTAACGATTTTGAGAAAAGATGTATGATGTGTGGTGAATGTATTATTGATGTATTCGAAAGTATGTGCCCTATTTCACGTTGTCCTAAACATATGTTGAATGGCCCATGTGGTGGCTCAAGGAATGGAAAATGTGAGGTTTATCCGGAGTTGGACTGTATATGGTTTTTGATATATAATCGTCTAATTGAGAGAGGAAAAGTTCTTCTATATAAAAAAATACAGGAGCCTAAGGATTGGTCTAAATCCCTTGAGATGAGGAGAATTTTAGAATGAGTTATAGGAGTAATCTAGAAAGAATTCTTATGAATAGATGGTTTGCTGTGACTGCTGAGATATGCCCACCAAAGGGTTCAGATCCTAGTAGGATAAAACAAAAAGGTGATATACTACGTGGATGCGCTGATGCTTTTAATGTTACAGACAATCAAACAGCGGTTGTGAGAATGTCCAGCATAGCAGGATCCGTGATTCTCTCCAATATGGGGTTAGAGCCTATTATGCAGATTACATGTAGAGATAGAAATAGGATAGCCCTCCAGAGTGAGGTATTGGGCGCCTATGCAGTTGGTATTAGAAACATGCTGTTCATCACAGGTGATCATCAGAGTTTTGGCAATCATCCCTCTGCAAAGGGTGTTTATGATCTAGATTCTATTCAATTGATACATGTTGTGAAAAACATGAGAGACAATGGTTTGTTTCAAAATGGTGAGGAGATATTATTTGGGAAACCAGATATTTTTATAGGGGCTGCGGCAAACCCATTTGTGGATCCATATGAAATGGGAGTTGACCGTCTGGAGAAAAAAATAACAGCAGGAACAGACTTTATACAGACACAGAGTGTTTTCAACTTGGAGAGATTTAATGAATGGATGGATGAAGTAAGAGCACGTGGACTGGATAAGAAGATTAGTATTTTAGCTGGTGTTACACCACTTAAATCTCTAAAAATGACTATGCGTATGAAATACCATGTTCCTGGTGTCGATGTTCCAGATGAGATTGTTAATAGGATGAAAAATACTAGAGATCAGAAAAAAGAGGGATACGAAATAGCTGTAGAGATACTAAGGGAAATCAGAAGAATAAGAGGGGTGCATGGTGTTCATATAACTGCTCTATTCTGGGAGGACATCATACCTTTTCTAGTAAAAAATACAGGTCTTTTTCCAAGACCATAACCAACTAAACCCTGTTAAGCTACTGGGTTATCGCAGTGATTTACAAAAAATAGTATCTCCCTCCATATTGATATTATTATATTGATTTCTATTTTTCTTGAACTATTTTTGCTCACTTTGGTAATAGGAGATATAGAATTCATATTCTGTATTTCCTACTGTTTTTCTGGGTGAAAGTAAGGAAGTAATGTCGTTTTGTCAATTTTGAGAGTTTTGCACAGAACCTTTAAATACTATAGTGATAAAAATTGTCATGTCATATCTAGACAATATGGTGTTGAGAAGAGGTGTAAACAGAGACATGAGGATTGAAAAAAGATTTCTTCTAGTGGGACTAACTATTTTGACCACAACCATGGTTATAGCAACACAATATGCAGTTACAAGGATTGGATATGAATATATAATAGTACATCCCAGCGATTCTAGTATGAGATACATTGGATCAGACAATTCCTCTGATGGTATAAGAACACTCAGAGTTGAGGGAGACAATGTCACGAATATTCGGGTGAAACTGTTTCTCGGAAGAAATTTTAGTGCAAATCAGACCAAATATTATTCTGCTGCCTTCGGCATAGTAAATGAGGAAAGGTTCCCCATAAATATAACTCATATAGATGTTTCATCCTCACAGAGCACATATCTACGGATCTGGTTACATGGAGACCGAGATGCTAATGCAAACAATACACTCAATGATCCATCCAGTGTCCTGATGTATGACAATGGAACCATCATAAATGACAGCAACACCATTGCATGGACACTTGCCCCAGGAGATGAAAATCCTAATACAATGTGCAGCAATGTCTCTGACAGAAGTAACTATTCTATAAATACAACATGGGATGATGTAGCACATGTTAGATACTCGCTAAACGACACAAATGCGGTTAGTGGAGTGGCTGATTTCGTATGGGTACAGGTGGCACTAGTAATTCCTGATGTTGTTGATTCAGCAGGATTGCATACAGGAAACATAATTATTTACTACACTGCAGATACATTATAAAAATAATAAAAATAATTTTATCTATATAAATTAAATAATTAAAACTCAATTCAAAATTATACTCTTTTATATTTCACAGTCATATTTTATACCATATATTACATCTCTTTTTATTAAATCCAAACAATAAATTAATATATTTTTATAATATACCAACTATTATGCTGATGTGGGTTAGCTGTTTGTGTTCTTAAATACTAATAAGCATAATAACCCTGCTATGATGTACATCCACCCCCAAATATAAATAAGGTACTGTATGACAAAAAAAATCTATGGGTCAGAAAAAAGCCAGGTGGATGTACATCAAAATTGGATCTAACTGTCTGAGAAATGATGGAATATGCTTACTAAACTAGGATTGCTGATTGAAAAAAACCATGGCTTATAGTAATAATTGTCTTGCTAATAACACTAGCATTCTCTACACTACTACCATCACTAAAAATGAAAACAGATATACAAGATTTTCTACCAGATGATGAACTGGTAAAAGCAAACATGAGGATATATGATTATTTTGGAACACAACAACAGATAATGATGCTTTACGCAGTAAAACAGAATGCAAATAGTACCATAACACCACAAGCACTAAAAGAACAATACTTCATACAAAAGGAGATAGAAAAAAACCCCGAGGTTGAAGGATCAGTAAGCATCGCAACCCTTCTAGATCAGATATGTCAAATAGAATTTGGAACAACATTGGAAAACAGCACAAATAAACAGATCATAACTGCATTAAATGATCTATTAACAGAAAGAGAAAACACAGACATCAGGATATTAAAGAAAGATGATCCCAATGAAGCAATAGACTATAAACCTTTCCCACGGCTCTCAAAAGGAAAAACAATAGACTGCATGGATATCAAAAACTATTATGTAACATCAGATAACACTACAATAACATTCTCAATAGAAGTCTATGACTTATCGCAACTCAAAAAAACACTCAAACCACCATATTTTATGTTGAATGTAATAGAGTGGTACATAGATTTTAAAAACCTGATAATACCAGATAAAAGACTGGATATAAACTTTCGAATAGCCGCGCATCTAGAACCAACAAACAGTCTATGGGAAATAGGAAAAGGTGTTGCAAAAAATATCAAAGATATAATCAAAAATATGAGAAAACATGAGCTTTTTAATTCCTACAAAAAGGAGACATACCTATGGGTAAAACCACCTGGACAAAACATGTATTTTCCAGTTCCTCTAAAAACAGCAAATGTCACATTCAACATAGAAGACAATAGAATAGTCATAAATATCTCCAGGGAAGAGATAGGCAGACTAGGAGTAGCTCCAAAGATGGGAGCATTTGAAATACCAGCAAAACTAGGATAATTCAATGCAGGAGTAAGATACTATCAGCTACCATGGCTGAAAATACCATGGGCTCGGCTGACTATAAACACAAGCTTCATTACAAAATCTATTGGAAAGATAAGAAGCAGGCCAATCATAAACAATATAGCAACAAGGATCCTTCAAAAATATGGTGGAATATCATGGGAGAAATACGATGAACTTTTTGAACTCATGAATCAAACCGGTTATCTGCCAGATAAAATAGCTCTTAAAGACATAGATCGATGCTGGAAAACATCTGACAAAGCACCTGATGAAGGATTTGCAGCCAATACTTTCTTCATAAAACCATACTATATGAAGGAACTACGAATCAATGCATTAGCTTTTCTCTCAAAGGACTACGAAGAAAAACATACTCCAAAGGCAAGTCTGATAATACTACAGATAAATGGAACATTAGAATATGAAGAATCTATGAAAATAAACAAAAAAATAGCCCAGAATGTTTTTGAATTAGATAGGCAAAATGATTTTGTAAGAATAGAAGTAACTGGTGAAGGAGTAATATCCTATCAAATAAACGACATGACATCTAAAGCAAATCAGATAATCGGACCCATGATATTTATCATAATAATGCTTATTCTACTAATTACCTTCAGAAAAATATCATATGTACTTCTACCGCTTCTCTCACTCACAGTCTCAATCATATGGTTATTCGGCACAATGGTACTGCTAGGAATACCCTTCAACACCATGGCAGTTGCACTTGTACCATTATTAATGGGACTAGGAGTAGACTATTCAGTTCATCTATTCCACAACTACAAAGTAGAGACAGAAAAAGGAAAAACAGCAGCTCATGCCATAAAAAAGTCAGTAAAAGAAATAGGCACAGCCATGTTCCTAGCCATGATAACCACAGTTATAGCATTTATGTCCTTCCTCACTGCAACAGTTCCACCCGTGAGAAACTTCGGGATACTAGTAGGAATTGGGATAATATACACATTTATAACAGCAATAACACTACAAGCATCTATAAGATACATTTTAGATAGAAAGAAAAAATTTAGGAAAAAAATAAGGAAAAAGAGATTATCACTTAGAAAAATAATGTATCGAACAGCAAATGCTGTGATGACACATCAAAAAACAATAATTCTAGTTGGAACAGCTGTATCAATTATAATGCTAATGGGTGCAAGTAATCTGGAAACAGGATTTGACTTAGAGGAGTTCCTACCGCAGAACAACCCTGCGATTAATCTCTTCAACAAGATATCAGATGAGTTCCCATATGCCAGTGAACAACAGGAATACATCCTTATAGAAGGAGAGGTAGCCACAGTTGAAACACTAAGAGGAATATCAGAAACACATAAAAACATGGAGGATGACACACTAATAGCTCGGAAACCCGATGGTACTACAAAGACTATCAGCATCATGACAATAATAAAAGATGCGGTAAAAAACAACAACAGTTTAATCACTGTATTCAATATAGATCAAACAACAGGTATACCAAAAACCGACTATGATGTAAAAAGACTATATGACTACCTATACGAAGATAAGATGTACAGTATTAGTACAAAAAATGTTCTACACAGAGAAAATAACAGATACACAGCCACTGTGATGAGAATATATGTAGATATGTCGATTCAGAAAAGAGACTCAGCAGATATCAACAAAATGAGGGAGACACTAAAACAAGAGCTAAACACCGACATATCGGACTATGGAAATGCAGTGGCATGCGCAACAGGTCCCAACATAATCACACTAACAATCACAGCATCACTAACTGAAAGCCAAATAACATCAACAGCTATATCAATAATCTTCGCAGGAATAGCGCTAATAATAGCATACAGAAGACCAACACTTGGACTTATCACGATGATACCTGTATCCATCTCAATCATCTGGATACTTGGAACAATATACTTCATAGGATACTCTCTAAACATTATGACCATAATGGTAACCAGTCTAACCATAGGAATAGGAATAGACTACGCAATACACACCACAGAAAGATTTAGACTAACAGCAGATAGAACAGGTGACCCATATAAGGCGGTTTCAGAAACAATCAGCCATACAGGGAGTGCACTGCTAATAGCTGCAATAACAACAACTGCAGGGTTCATCATATTAATCTTCTCACCAATGCCACCACAGGTACAATTTGGTGTCATAACAGCCATCACACTAACATATTCATTCCTAACATCAGTACTGATACTCCCACTAGCATTGGTCAGATGGGGAAAATGGAGAAAAAAACACAGAGGATACATCATATCTCCAAAAAGACACAAAAAGATCTAAAAAAGTTTTAAAAAAACAGTAAAATATGTATACCCATTTCTGATAGCCATACTCATCTCGCTCACTTGAATGTTTTAATTTTTGGGAAGTGCTACAAATTATGCCCACAGACGATATGAAAAGAATTCTTGTTACCGGTGCAGTAGGTCAAATCGGCTCAGAGCTAACAATGGAATTACGAAAAAAATATGGCAATGACAATGTAATAGCAACTGGGCATAAAACCAAACCCAGCAGCAGACTGCTAGACTCAGGTCCATTTGAGTTCATAGACATAACGAAAAAAGAGACAGTTGAAAGGATCGTAAAAAAATATGATGTAGACACCATATACAACATGGCAGCTATCCTATCTGCAGTTGGAGAGGAAAAACCTATGCTATGCTGGAATGTAAACATCAATGGGCTCTACAATATTCTTGAAATAGCCCGTGAATATGAGATGACACGAGTATTTATACCAAGTTCCATCGCTGTATTCGGTCCAAATACTCCAAAGGAAAACACACCGCAGGACACTGTGTTAAAACCCACCACCATGTATGGTTTAACCAAAGTAGCGGGTGAACTGTTGGGGGACTACTATTTTAGAAGATTTAATCTGGATGTAAGAGGTATAAGATACCCTGGTATAATAAGTAGCGAGACACCACCAGGTGGTGGCACAACAGATTATGCCGTAGAAATGTTCTATGAGGCAATCAGGAAAAAAAAGTATGTATGTTTCGTAAAAAAAGACACAGTGCTTCCCATGATGTATATGCCTGATTGTATAAAGGCAACAATCGATCTCATGGAGGCAGATATATCGAAACTACAGCATCACTGTGATTTCAACATCGCATCTATGAGTTTCTCAGCTGAGGAGCTGGCAGATGAGATAAAGAAACATATCCCAGATTTCAGATGTGAATACAAACCCGATTTCCGGCAGGCTATTGCAGACTCATGGCCAAGATCCATCGATGACAGCGCCGCTCGTAAAGAATGGGGATGGGAACCAAGATATGATCTTTCATCTATGACTAAAGACATGCTAGGTAAACTGAGAAAACGACATGAGATGGGAGAAATATAAAAAACATTTTTTTGTGTTAGAAAGGTTTTTGTGCTCCATCATGATTTTTACTTTTAGTAGAAAAAGAAATGTTGTATGAGTTGATGATATGACAGAATTGGAGGAGATTGAGGAATATACAGGCTGTAGTATAGATGTTATTAGAGGGTATCTAGGGGATGAAGCAGATTATTTACTAAGGCATAGATGCGAAAAGATACCAAGAGAAACATTACATCTACCAGGTCCAGATTTTGTTGATAGAGTATTTGTGGATTCTGATAGGCCAACCCAGGTTTTGAGAAATCTTAAATCTATTTTTAACCATGGACGACTAGCTGGAACAGGATACTTATCCATATTGCCTGTTGATCAGGGAGTAGAGCATTCAGCGGCTGCATCATTCACACCTAACCCCATCTACTTCGATCCGGAAAAGATTATAGAGCTAGCAATCAAAGGTGGCTGCAATGCTGTGGCATCAACCCTTGGTGTCCTAGGAGCAGTTTCTAGAAAATATGCACACAGAATACCATTTATAGTAAAGATCAATCACAATGAGCTGCTCTCATATCCAAACAAATTCGACCAGATAATGTTTGCAGATGTAGAACAGGCATGGGAGATGGGAGCGGCAGCTATTGGATGCACCATATACTTTGGATCACAGGAATCCTCAAGACAGATACAAGAAGTAAGCAGGGCATTCAAATATGCACATGAGCTAGGCATGGCCACGGTACTATGGTGTTATCTTAGAAACCCTGCTTTTAAAATAAATGAGAGGGATTACCATACATCTGCAGATCTCACCGGACAAGCCAACCACTTAGGAGCAACAATAGAGGCAGACATCATCAAACAAAAACTCCCAACAATAAATGGTGGATACATAGCACTCAATGAGAAGGGAGTTCAATTTGGGAAAATAGACAAACGAGCATACACAGAGTTATGTTCAGATCATCCAGTAGATCTAGCGAGGTATCAGGTTGCCCATTGTTACATGGGCCGAGTAGGGCTTATAAACTCAGGTGGTCCATCTGGAGAAAATGATTTCGCTCAAGCTGTTAGAACTGCTGTGATCAACAAACGAGCAGGAGGAATAGGACTTATATCAGGTAGAAAAGCATTTCAAAGACCGATGGATGAAGGCATAAAACTACTTCATGCAATACAGGATGTCTATCTATGTGAGGATGTAACCATCGCATAAAAAAACACTAAAAAAACCTCTCATATTCTTTCTACTATTCCAAAATAAGCGTTTATTTAAAAAATAGGATTCGCAATTACTTGTTTTTCTTTTGTTTATTTCCATAAAAAAATGGAGGAACATCAGAAAAACTAGGGAGATGATAGGCTGTAATGGGGGAGACAATTACTGAAAAAATACTGGCGAGAGCTGCAGGTAAAAGATCAGTGGAGGCAGGAGAGTTTATAGAGGCAGAGGTTGATCTCGCTATGAGTCATGACAACACATTTTTGGTTTCAAAGATTTTTAGAGAAATTAGGGAAAAAAACATGGTTTGGAATCCAGATCGTGTTGTGGTGGTTCTTGATCATAGATCACCAGCGAATTCTATAAAAACTGCGGAGATGCATAAGGATATAAGAGGTTTTGTAGAGATACATCATATCAAAAACTTTTATGATGTGGGAGAGGGAATTTGCCATCAAGTGGTGTCTGAAAAAGGCTTTGTATATCCTGGTATGCTGATTGTGGGAACTGACTCTCATACTACAACCTATGGAGCATTTGGAGCATTTGCAACAGGTATTGGAGCTACAGATATGGCCATGGTTTGGAGTACCGGAAGGCTATGGCTGAAGGTACCTAAGACGTTAAGATTCAATATTTCAGGTAAACCTGGTAGATATGTGATGGCTAGAGACATTATACTACATATTATCAGCAGAGTTGGCGTAGACGGTGCCAATTATAGATCATGTGAGTTTTATGGAGACACGATAAAGGGTATGAGTATAGATGGTAGGATGTGTATCGCTAATCAGGCTGTGGAGATGGGTGTAAAAGCTGCCATTATCCCTCCAGATAAAAAAACATTTGACTATTTGAAATCTAGAGTACATGGGTTATTTAAGTCTGTTTATGCTGATGATGATGCAGTTTATGAAAAAAACTTTGATTTCGATATCTCTGATTTGGAACCGCAGGTTGCCTGTCCTCACAAAATAGATAATGTTAAGCCCATCAGCAGGGTTGTGGGTTTAGATGTAGATCAAGCAGTTTTAGGCTCCTGTACCAATGGGCGTCTCGAGGATATTGCCATAGCAGCTGAGATATTAAAAGGTAAAACTATCTCAAAAAATGTGAGAATGATTGTCTCCCCTGCATCAAGATCAGTATATCTTCAATGTATAGAGTATGGATATATCCAGATTCTTATGAAGGCAGGTGCCGTACTTGTGAACCCAGGTTGCGGTCCATGTCTTGGAATACATCAGGGAGTGATCGCTAGTGGGGAACGTGTTGTATCTTCTACCAGTCGTAACTTCAGAGGTAGAATGGGCTCTCCTGATGCTGAAATATACTTGGCATCACCAGCCACTGTAGCTGCCTCAGCGCTGAGAGGCAAGATAACAGACCCACGGGAGATATGAATTAGTATGATTATAAAAGGAAAAGCTATAAAATATGGTAATGACGTAAACACAGACGTTATCCTACCTGGTAGATATCTACATTTGACTGACCCGGAGGAGATGGTCAAGCATGTTTTGGAGGACCTTGATCCAGATTTTCTAAAAAAATTTCATATAGGAGATGTTGTTGTGGCTGGCAGAAACTTCGGATGTGGAAGCTCCAGAGAGCAGGCTGTGATGTGTTTGAAGTATGCAGGAGTCGGATGTATTGTTGCAAAATCATTTGCAAGGATATTTTATAGAAACGCGATAAATCAGGGTCTACCAGTTGTAGAGTCACCAGATGCTGCTGACATTATTGACAGTGGGGATGAGTTAGAAATAGACATAAATGAGGGTTTTATTGTGGATAAGACCAAAAATCTTAGATTTAGTTTCCATCCTATTCCAGGTTTTATAAAAAAGATTTTAGAGGCAGGCGGTTTGATTCCTAGGTTGAAAAAACTAGGGGAGGAATAGTCTCTCTTAACCCAAAAAAACCAGTAAAATGAATGTATGAATCATTTTTTGGATCAATTCTAAATAACAAAAAATGGCACTGAGGGAGAAATATATTTTTGTAACAAGAAAAATGTGAAATAGCATATTTTATAGAAAATGCTTTAACATCCCCATCTTTCTTAATCTACTCCTGGTAGGAGGATACATCCTGATCCTCTCCCATTCGATGTAAACATCATCAAGACCCATTTTTTGGAACATGCCCAGGATCTCCTGTTTTTTAATAGCAACAGAGACAATAGATGCATGAAAAGATACATCAAAGTCTCTAAGATATTCTAAGGCCTTTATCTGATATCTAAAACCTCTATTTGCATTAGTCAGCCATCTAAACTCATTTATATTACCACCCTTTAGAGATATGCGGACATGAAGGTTATCAAAATTAGATAACTCCTTTACATAACTTGGATCACTTCCTAGAAGTATGCCATTAGTCTCTAAAATAAAAAGAGGACCACCATCTAGATTCTCAAGAAGAGATATAAGATGCTTTCTGCCAATAGTAGGCTCAGCACCTGAAACCCTCATTATGTTAAAATGATGTTTTCCAGCAATATGAAGTAGCCTATCAGCTACCTCCTCCGGACTATAGAAGATACCTATGTTTTGTGGTATTCTAACAGGTGTTTCAGACCAGCAGAACACACATCTGAGATTACATCCTACTGTATCTGCGGTAGCTGAGCCACCGTAGAATCTTGTTCCTCTGAAGCGATAATACTTACGCTTATCGCCACGGATAACTATCTCCTCGGTTTTCTTAGCGAGCTTTATAGGATCATACATAAACCAAAATTTAGATTTTTTATTTTTTGTAGAAAGAACATCATTTTCTTATGTAAAAATGTTCGCAATTTCCATCAAAAAAACTGAGAAAACCTAATAAAAAAATGGTGGTAAAAGCATATCATTTCTTCTACATCAGGTTTTTTCCCTTCTGTTTAAAGACTACAGGGAGACCCATTTATTTTAAGAACGATAGATTTATCTACAACATAGCTCTTTAATAAGAAGTATTTGATATCCTTACTGCAAAAGGGTTCATTTAATCTTTTGGGGTGGAGTAAAAATGAGAGACGTAGATGATGTAGCAAAAACGAGATATGGTACAGATCTGCTGAAGAAAGGCTTTGCTAAGATGCAAAAAGGGGGTGTGATTATGGATGTCACCAACCCTGAACAGGCGAGAATAGCAGAAGAAAGCGGTGCAGTTGCGGTAATGGCTCTAGAGAGAGTGCCAGCAGATATACGTGCAGATGGAGGGGTAGCAAGAATGGCAGATCCGCAGGTTATAGAAGAGATCATGGATTCTGTTAGCATTCCTGTTATGGCAAAGGTTAGAATAGGTCATTTTGCTGAGGCACAGGCTTTACAAGCCTTAGGTGTAGATATGATAGATGAATCAGAGGTGTTAACACCTGCTGATCCATTTTATCATATTGACAAACGAAAGTTCATTGTTCCCTTTGTATGTGGCTGCAGAAGTCTAGGTGAGGCTGTACGTAGGATATGGGAGGGAGCTGCGATGATTCGTACCAAAGGAGAGGCAGGCACAGGCAACATAGTTGAAGCAATACGTCACCAGAGAATGGTAACTGGTATGATAAAAAAACTTGGATGGATGAACAACAATGAGCTACATGTACTGGCAGAGGAATATGCTCAGAGCTATGCCAATGCTGTAAAGACCTTTACAGGTGGAGATGTGGATGACAATACAATAGTCTTTGAAGAATACACATATGGTGAGATAAAAAAAGATCTTTTCAAAATACTTCAGGATATAAAAAAAATGCAGCGTTTACCTGTGGTTAACTTCGCAGCTGGTGGCATAGCCACTCCTGCAGATGCGGCGATAATGATGCAACTAGGAAGTGACGGAGTTTTTGTTGGGTCAGGTATCTTTAAATCATCTAATCCTAGAGAAAGAGCGAAAGCTATAGTAGAGGCAGTGGCTCACTATAATGAGCCACACATTGTAGCTAAGGTAAGCAAAAAACTTGGAGAGGCAATGCCTGGCATCGAAATAAAAACCCTCTCCGAGGAACAACTGTTACAGGAGAGAGGATGGTAAAGACACTGTTAGCTGGAGTGTTAGGTGTTCAGGGGGATGTATCTGAACACGTGTTTTCTATGAAAAATGCTTTAAAAGAAAAAAATGTAGATGGAAGGGTTGTTGTTGTTAAACAAAAAAAGGAGATCGATAACCTAGATATATTGATAATACCTGGTGGAGAAAGCACTACCATATCCAAGATCCTCTACAAATCTGGAATATATGATAGAGTGGTTAGAAGAATAGAAAATGATGATTTACCAATAATGGGTACATGCGCGGGATGTGTGCTGCTCGCTAAAGAGCTAACTGACAATGAAAATGAGGAAGAGGTAAGGCTGTTACATGCAATGGATATCAAGGTTGAAAGAAATGCATTTGGAAGACAAAGGGAATCTTTTGAGAAAAAAATAGAGTTTAAAGGATTTGATTATCCTTATAACGCGGTTTTTATAAGGGCACCGATTATCAGAAAAACCTGGGGAAGATGCGAGATTCTAGCGAAGATAAACAAAGAGATGGTGGTAGCAGTTAGGCAGAATAGGTTTCTAGCTCTCTCCTTCCACCCTGAGCTTACCAATGACGTCAGGATCCACAAATATTTTTTGGATATGAGTATATTACGTTACAGGTAAATGACTGAAATGCTGAGAACCCAATTATTTCGCTAAGTTAAACTGAATAGATTTCGGTGGATGAGATTATTTTTTTGAAAAAAAATCTGGTTTTTTTTATGCTTTCATTATAGCCAGTAGGAAGATACCTAGAGCAACCAGTGCCCCCACTACTGCACCGATTACAGATAGAACACCGCTGACGACGACACCTGAAAATGAGTATGGAGCCGCACCAAGAAATGACAGTAGCCCAGCGAACCACAGGAAGATGACACCAACTATTAGACCTATGATTATTAGTATTGCACCTACTGCTCTGCTTTTACCAGACCCAAAATATGCTGTGAATATACCAGCGATTATACTTGCTATTGCAAATACTAGCGTCAACATACTCAAAAAATATTGATGCCATTCCATACCTATCTTCACCTCATCTCCCAAATTTTTTAGAATTTTGTTCCAGTTAGCGTCTTAGTATCAATCACACCCTCTATGGATCTGATCTTGTTTACAACAATATCACCTAGTTTTTCGAAATCCTCAGCCTCAATCTTCGCTATGAGATCATATTCTCCAAAGAGTGGATGAAGCTCAATGATCTCTGGAACCTTAGAAAGCTTATTGTACACCTCATGCTCATGTGCAGGAGCTGCACTTATAAGCACAAAACCTATAGCCATATCCTACCTACCTCCCACTCAGTTATCTCTTCATGTAATATAAACTTTATCAAAAAATCTGATGATGCAGCCATGAGGTTATGATAGGGGTATAGTCTCGAAGCTCCATTCAATGTGATCACCATTGGATACCATATATTTGTCACATCCAATCATTGGTAACTCACCGTTAACATAATACTGCCAATATCTACCGTTATCTCCGTTTATGTCACCATTTATTGAATCTATCATTATGGAGTCAAACTGTTCATAGTAGGTGTAATTTAATGAGAAATCATTTCTAGCTGAACATTTCTTTAAAATGGAAAACACTGTGTCTCCATCATATGCAAAAATGTTGTCTTCGATAGTACATCCATCGCCTAGTACAACTATTTTTACACTAGTTTCATCTGTTTTTTCAAACCATATCTCTCCTTTTCTGGGTATCTGCATCGCAGTTCCTGTAAGGGATAATATGATTAGACATATTGCTACAGCAGCGACTATGAGCCTATGAGCCTTTCTAAGTCTGGTTGGTATCACAATTTTATGTTTACGAGCAGAATATGATACAATTGGGAGAGCTATCACAGTAAAAGTGATTATGCCAGAAAGTATATGATTTATCATGAATGGTATACCCGCAGTAAAAACTAGAACTAAACTGTTTGCCGTGTGTGGGTAGAGTAGATACCACCATCCAATGTTAGTCCATACATCATATATCAAAACAAATCCAATGCCAACACCCATAGCGATACCAAGGTTTCTTAGTTTTACTTCGCCTAGTCCTCTCCGGAAACGATCTTGATTAAAAACTGTTATAAGGGAGATCATCGCAAAACCAGAATAAGTGAACAACACTATTCTATTCATCTGGTTACCCACAAAGATTGGGTTTCCAAGTAACAAGTCACTGAATATCATACTTATCAAGGGTACAAAAACTGCTATAGCTGGTTTTAGAAAAATAGCTGCTAGAAATGTTGTTACCATTATTATTTCAAAATTTGGTGGAACATCAGAGCTGACAAAAAGATATCGACCAAATGTTCCTATAAATATCAGCCCTATCATTAATGGAAGCTGATTCGTAGCTAATAGCATGTCTTTTATCCTCATAATAGAATTTTCCTCCCCTGACCTCAGTTGGAATAGATTTGGTCGTATAAATCTTTCGTTTTTTGAAATTAGGGGCTGTCAAGAAATTCTCACCTCCATATTATAGAGTGTTACAAACGCTTTTATCCAACTTTCAACACTTTCCTTTGA
>Ga0164318_10003503_pt1 | contig 14882 bp, 11 predicted proteins | sample GuaBasSedimGuay9_FD_113734 | JGI IMG/M metagenome (GOLD analysis project Ga0164318, IMG submission 113734) | Subseafloor sediment microbial communities from Guaymas Basin, Gulf of California, Mexico - Guay9, Core 4571-4, 0-3 cm | ecosystem: Environmental > Aquatic > Marine > Hydrothermal vents...
ATCTACACCAGAATTTAATATATCTTCCATAACTTCTAATAACTTCCCATCAGAGTGATAAATAAAAGGTTTGTTATATTTTTGGGCAAGCTTGCCGATTTTTTTAAGCCATGGAAAAAAATATTTTCTTAAAGTTTCTGGATCAACCATGAGTCCATTGCTATATGCTATATCATCACTGTACCAAAGGACTTTTACAATATCAAAGGTAATCATATTTTCAAACATGCTATAAACAATTTCTCCAATTTTATTAAATAGAACTTCAATTAAGTCTGGATTATCAAATAGAGCGTATGAAAAATTTTCAAATCCCATTAATTGCCACACCATTGTAAAAATATCACCATATTGGCCTATAACTGCAAGATTATCAGGTAATATTTTTGCTATTTTTTCAAATCTTGAATAATCAATATCTCTTTTTTCTGGAAATGGAAATTTTTCAAAATCTTCAAAATTTTTAATTACATTACTGTGTTCATCTACCCAATTTATGTTTTCGTTGGATAAAGAGACATCAGAATGTCCTATACTCGATAATGTTTTGATTTTAAAATTAACAATGGGTTGTAGTTTTACATAGTCATATCCAAATTTTAAGGCAAATCGAATTTCGTCTTCCAATGTAATTTCTTTTATATTTAATAATTTTTTCTTTATTGATGGTGCAATACCAAGTTCAAGTAGCGGTACTCTATCAGGTTCCCCCAACCCCTTTAGAGCAGTAATTAACCTCTCATAATTTGAATCATTAATATTTAAATCAAGATTAAACAAGGTCCCTCCTCCCTTGTTAATAGATCTTCTAATAAGGTAATTGCAATTATTTGAAATTTGTTAGATCAAGATGTTCAAATTCTTTGAATATTCTTTGTAATAATTTAATAATTTTAGCTGTTCCACCTTTTTTATCTGCTTCCATGTTAACTACAATTAAAGGCTCATGTAAAGATAATCTTACTAATGTCCAGCCCTGTATATCTTCCTCCGTTATAGATATTCGTACACCTTCTGTGGTATCTATTGGATAATTTTGAGTTTCAGCTTCTTGTTTTACAGCTTCGATAATTTTTAATCCATAATCTTTAAAATCATCTAAATTAATTTTCAGTCTGAAAACTTTACTTTCAAGTGCTTCTTTTAAATTTTTTAATATAAAATTGAAATTTAAACCTTCTTTTTTTAATTTAGCTTGATATATCAATAATTTTGCAATTGTAAAAGAACCGTCATCTGCATATTTATTTTTTGTAAACATAATATGTCCGGAAGTTTCACCACCGACATAACATTTGGTAGCTTGTTCGTTTAATTCTTTCATTTTGGTTTTAACATTGGCATATCCTCTTTTATATCTGCAATGGATACCATTGTGAGATTTAATGAATTCCGTGAGTCCATCAGAGGTTACACTATCTGTTACAATATAGGTATTAGGATGCTCAGATAAAACCATTGCGGCTACCAATGCAAGCATCCGATTACCATTAACAGGTTTGCCGTCTGGTAGAACAATAGATGAACGATCTCCATCTGTGTCAAAAAGAATGCCTAAATCACCTTTTGCTTTGATTATTCTATCGGAAATTGATTTTATAGCTTCTGGGAGTTCAGGATTGGGGATATGATTCGGGAAATTCCCATCGGGCTCTAAAAAAAGGCTGTCAGATATATCCGCACCAAGTTTTGCTATTATTTTTTCAGCAAAAAATCCAGTTGCGCCATTTCCGGCATCTACTAAAATTTTCATGCCAGAGAGAGGTTTATCATAATTATGCTGATCATTTATATTTTTTTTTATAAAATTGCATATAGTATCAGAGTAAATATTCATGAAATTTTCTTTTATAATAAAATTGTTATTACGCTGAATATCTTCAGAAATATCTGCTAATTCAGAAGCCTTTGTTAGTAATTCCTTAAGAATTTTTTTAGGTAATATATCTTCTTTATAAAAAATTTTTAATCCGTTCCAATTAGATGGTAGATGGCTTGCTGTAATCATAATACCAAAATCAGCTTTAAAATATTCCATTGCAGCAAAAACCATGGGGGTTGTGGATACGTTTTTATATTTGGGTTCAGTCACTAATTGAATCACAGGGATGTTTTTATAAGAAAGGTAATCAGCTAATAATGATTCAATTTGAGGACCTGTAATTCTGCTGTCTTTTCCAATAACTATTTGAGGTCGATTACTTTTTTTGATAAATTCAGAGAGAACTTCTGCAATTTTATAGAGGAATGTTTTATTTAAATCTTTTTCGCCATTCCCTCTGATATCTGAACCGGAAATTAATTTTAGATAATTATTCATGATATATCACCTTTTTAAATTTTGTTAGAATTTTAGTCCAACTTTTATAGGAACAAAAGAGATGTTGTTATCTTTTGTTTTTAAATAATAGAAATTGATATCGAGGAAAAGATTTGTATTTTCTAATAGTAGATTAGCACCTAATCCAAAGTGAATATAAAAAGATGTGGTGTTAACAGATTTGATATCTATCACGTTGTTAGAATCTGCAAAAATTTTTATATCATCAGAGGAAGTTTTGTGTAAACCGGCTCCGGCAATTATATATGGAAGTACATTGGCTTCATCATTAAAAGGAACAATTTTTTCAAAAGAAGCACCGATGTTTATAATATTTATATAATCGCCACCTGTTAAGAGACTTTTTTCTGGAGCGAGATTAAGAAATTCTAAATAATCTCTTGCAGTGATTGGTGTTCGAGCAAATTCAAAATTTATAAAAGCATCTAAATTTGTTAAGATGTGTTTCCCTGCACTTCCAGAGATAAGAACTCCACTGGAATATCCATTTCGTAAAGTATCAGGCGAAACAATGTTAAAAGTGCCAATTCCTACTTTATAAATCGGTTTTGTATATGATATAGAAAACAAAATAGTCAGAATAAGAATAATTTTTTTCATTGAACAAACTCCTTTATTTATTTAGTTTATTACCATAATTAAGCCATGGATCAGTTGTGTATTTTGGAAATGAAGGCACTACAATAGTAAATGGCACGTTTTTTTGGTATACAAAAAGGTCAATTCTGCTTAATTTAATTTTATTGAAAGCTTCTGTATCGATAAAAATATTTTTAGAATACTTTTTTTGTAATGAATCCACAAGAGGATTAAGATATTTATCAATAACTTCCAGATCTGATAGTGAATCTGGTATATTTTGATTTTTTAAATACTCTGTTACAAAATATTTTGCAGTTATTGCATCTTTCCACATATTATAATTTCTTTGTACTACTGGAATTTTATCATAATTTTTTTTATAAGCATATTCTGTGATGTATCTATCGCGGACAAGGTCTGCAATTGCTAATTTTAGTTGTAGAGGGAATTCTGCAGGAGACATTCTCCTTTTTCTAAAGACAAGTGGATGTTTTTCAAGCTCATTAAAAAAGCGTTCTACAGTCCATATTTTCCCATCTATTTCTAAAAATGGCATATTTTTAATTTTTTCTTTTTCATTAAAATAATTTACAGCAATAGTAGAATCTTGTTCTTTTTTAAAAATGATTTTCAAGAAAGCGTCTTTTTGTTCTTTTTCCGGCACTAAATAAATAGGTTTTAAAATTTCTACTACTTTGAAAAAGGCATCATCAACGAGCCGCATTTCTTTATCAGCCATGATAGAGGATACGAGGTTGGAATATATTTCCGATGCTTTATATTCTTTTAATTTGCTTTTAACATCATTCCATCTTTGAGATTTTTGCTTTTCAGTAACTGCCACCTGTTCTGTCCATCCAACTATTTTAGCAAAAATATTATAATTTTTATCCAGATGCATTACTGGAAGTAGCTCGCCTCTTTGGTGATCTGTAGAAAAGAATGTTTTTATAATGGTTTCATTGGGTTCTTTAAAAAAATCTATTTCTCTCTGAGGAATGGAATCAGAATGTGCTAATTTTTTATAGATATTTTCTAATGGGACTTTTTGTTCATATAATAAATGAGCAATTTCCTGAGCAGCACTATCATTTTGTATTGTAATATATTTAATTTTATATTTTCGGCCACTAAAATTATAATATTTTTTAGTAATGGAATCGGGAATAATTGCTTTTTTATAGGCTTCATTATAAAACAACCATTGGCGCATAGCTTGTTCTTTTCTACCGATTAGATAATTTTGTAAGACTTCTTTTTTTAGAATAGATGCAGTATCGCCTGCCTCAAGTGCGAACATCTTTTCTGCAATTAAGGAATTCAAAATTATTTTCTTTTCAAGGCCAGTAGATCCTTTACAATATCTTGGCCTGATAGTATACTCAGCTCTTCTGATAAATTCTCCAACAGAAATATCTTTAGATGCAATTTTGGCTAAAATTTTTTCTTGTGCTAATGAGTCTTCTTGTTTTTCTATTTTTGAACAACTAAAAGTAAAAATAAATATTATACTAATAAAAGTTAAAATGTACCATTTCATATAGACTCCTTTTTAATAAAAATTAATTAATAATATAATGTTATCAAATTTAAAATAAGTCAATACTTTTTTATTATTGTTAATTCTCTAAATTAACCTATTTTTATAAAAATAAGGTTTAAATATTAAATAATTTTAAAAAGTTCTTGCATTTTTAGGAAAAAATCTTATATTCGAAAATAGATGTGGAAATATATTTAATTATAAATAAAAACAAGGAGTTATGATGAAAAATTTAAAATTAAACTTAGATAATGAAAATAGGGTAAATATAAAAAGAAAAGTAAGAAAAAATTTAATATTATCCACAGTAATAGAAAAATCTCCTATATCTATTTCACAAATAGCTAAAATTACTGGTTTTAATATGCCAACTGCTACATCCTTGGTTGAAGAGTTAGTTCAAGAAGGGTATTTACAGAAAATTGGAGTCGGAAAGTCCACAGGAGGTAGGCCACCTGTACTTTATAGAATAAATCCAGAATCAAAGTATATAGTAGGGGTGGACCTTGGCCGTTCTACTACTAATATTGTTTTAATAAATCTGGAACAGAATTTGTTGATAAAAAAATCATATAAAACAGGAAATATTGATAATAAAGAAGCATCAGTTGATAAATTAGTTAATAATGTAAACGATATAATAGCAGAAGCAAATATTGCAAAAGAAAAAATTTTGGGTGTAGGTGTTGCTATTCCGGGTTTGATAGAAAAAGAAACAGGGCGTTCTATTACCTATTTTGATTTTGGGCCGGAACAAACAATTCAGCAAATTTTAAGCGATAAATTAGGATTGTTTGTGAAGATAGAAAATGATGCAAGAGTTATGGCTCTGGGAGAACAACATTTTGGGTTAGCTAAAAATGTTCCCAATGCCTTATGTTTGAACCTTGGGTGGGGTATCGGCTTAGGGCTTATAATTGATGGAAAAATATATTCTGGTAATAATGGATTTGCTGGAGAATTTGGTCATATTATAGTAGATGAACATGGTCCATTATGTCATTGTGGGAAAAAAGGATGTTTGGAAACTGTAGCTTCCGGGCATGCTATAGCAGAGATAGCCAAAAAAGCTTTAAAAGAAGGCGCAGCGTCAAAGATATTGGAATCTGTAAATGATATAGAAGAGGTAACAGCATTCACAGTTGTTGAAAATGCTAAACAGGGCGATATTTTTTCAATTGAGATATTAGAACGAACTGGTATATATATAGGGCAAGCATTATCAATTGTTATAAATTTATTTGATCCTGCAATTATTATTATCGGCGGATCTCTTGCTCATGCCGGTCGTTTTATTCTTAACCCTATTATAACTGCTTCATCTAAAATGTCCAGGCCTCATATTAATGAAAAAGTAAAAATAGTTACGTCTCAAATTGGCCCGATAGCAGGCGCATTAGGTGCTACTACTTTAATTACTAAAGAAATATTGGAAACAGATCATATTAACCTTGCTACTTTTGTATAGAATTAAGGTGGAAATTATGAAAAGATTTCGATATTTAATTTTTCTTGTTTTTTATTTTATTGTTATAAATGCTGATGAAAAGGGTGTATATTTTCCTATAAAACAATATACACCATCTATAATTCCCTCTTTTGAAAAAATAAAAAATAAAATTCCTCAACCTATTTTAACTCAGGATAAAGGTTTTATTGATTTATATTATTTTACATGGGAGCTTGCCTGGAAACATATAAAAAAGCCGCCTAAGAATTCTCCTTTTGTATCTGATTTTATTGATGAAGCATTCAATGCTAATATTTTTCAATGGGATACTCATTTTATGATACTTTTCTGGAGATATATCTATTATATTTTTCCGGCTATAAATTCTCATAATAATTTTTACCGTACTCAAGCTGAAGATGGGTATATATGCCGAGAAATCCAGGAAAAAGACGGTAATTATTTTTTCTATGAAGGGAAAGAAAATACAATTAATCCTCCTCTTTTCCCATGGGTAGAATTTGAGTATTTTAAATTTTCAGATGATACCTCGAGGTTTTCTATTATCTATGAATCATTAAAAAAATATGGAGAATGGCTTGATAAAAATAGAGTTTCCAGAATAAATAAGAATCTTTACTGGCAAACTAATTTAGGTTCTGGTATGGATAATTCCCCAAGATTTGGGGCAGCATGGATAGATATGTCTTCTCAAATGGTGTTATATTATGAATATTTAGAGAAAATTGCCAGAATGTTAAAAAAAGAAAAGGATGCTGAGTATTTTGCACAGAAATATAAAGACATTGCTTTTGAGATAAATAAACTTATGTGGGATGATTCTGCCGGTCTTTATTTTGATTTAGATGGAAAAAATCAAAAAACTTTTGTGCCGACAATTGCTTCATTTTGGCCATTGCTTGCGGGAATTGCAGATAAAAAGCAAGCAGATAAATTAGTGATGAATTTGAAGGATACGGCACAATTTTTTAGAAAAATCCCGGTTGCCACTTTATCTGCAAAACATAAATTTTATTCTTCAAAAGGAAATTATTGGAGAGGGAGTGTTTGGGCTTCAACTAATTATATGGTTATAAGAGGATTGAGAAATTACCATTTTGAAGATTTTTTATATCAACTTTCATATCGTTATTTAAAAGGGGTTTATGAAGTATTTAAAAAAACACATACTTTATGGGAGAATTACTCCCCGGATTATTATTCTCCCGGAGATATTGCAAAGCCTGATTTTGTTGGATGGACTGGTCTTGTGCCGATCTCTATTTTAGTAGAAGATATATTGGGAATAGAAGTAGATGCTCCTGAAAATACAATAACGTGGTTTATTAATAGAAAAGATAAACATGGTATAAAAAATTTATATTTTGGCGGAAATTGTGTTTCTCTGATAGCAAATGAGCGGCAGTTAGAGGACGAAATTCCTGTAATAGAAGTAAAGACACGCTCTCCTTTCTGGCTAATTATTAAAGTAAAAGATTATTCAAAAAAATATTTTATTCAAAAAGATACAATAATAGTAAATTAAAATATAGTTTATATCCCCCCATCAAACTATGAGGGGATATGATATTTTTTTCAGGATAAGTTTTTTATTTCAAAAGTATGATTTTTTCAGTTAACGTTTTTTGTCTATTTATTTTTAATACTAAAAGATAAATACCATTTGAGAGCTTATTCTTTTTATTGTCATAACCATTCCATATAAAATTACATTTATTATCTTTTGCTATACCATTATATATGGATTTAACAAATCTTCCTGTTATATCATATATTGAAATATCAATATTTTTATTAGCTATATTATTTATTGAGATATTTATTATATTATTAAAAGGATTTGGATATACTTTTATATTGATCTGTTTAGTAGTTGATTCTTGATGTTCATTTATGCGAGTGCCTGTAATGGTATGAAAATTGATAATTAGAGAATCGCCGGCAATACCATCATTATCAGGATCTATTAAATTACCATTATAATCTTTGGCAATAGAACCATCAATAATCAATTTATAGTCAGTATCATACTGGTATTTAATAGGATATACTTTAAGCATTTTAAAGGCATATGCCCATTTTAATTTAACACTATCTAAAGGAGGATCGAAGTATATAGCTTTTTCAGTATCATTCTTAGACATTTTTCTGGTAAAAGAAAAGATGAAATAATTCCCCTTTTGCATATTATTTATATCTGCATTTGCTGATAAGGTGTAAGTTAAAGTTGTAGGGCTTAGATTCCTCACATTTTGAAAATCAACTTGAGTAAATGCAGTATCAACTACATCAACAGTTTCTGCTATAGATTGGAAACCTTCTTTTTCAATTTTTATTATTGCCTGTCCTGCTGGAAAATTTTCGACAAAATAAAATCCATTCTTTACAGAATCATTAGGGATAAATCCCACGAGAGATTGCCACCAGTTATTATCATCATCTGTAATACCTATATTATTTGTATCTGTAATAAATTCCATGGTATCGGTGGCATTATAAATTGTAACTTTTACATTTTTCATACAATTACCAAATTCATCGGTAATTTGGCCGAATATTGTTGATGAACTTGGTCGCGGCTGGTTATAAAATTTTAAATAAGAATAAAAAATAGCTTTTGCTTCTAATTTTAAATATTTTTCACTATTGAGCCTCATAATTTCATCGTAGTAATCCCAGAATGATGCTTCAGAAAGCACTCCTTTCATATTTAAATATTTTAAAACACCATAATTAAATCCGACAAGATCATAATCAGCATAAACTTTATATGAGGTTGTATATAAAGCATCGTAAATTAGAGGAGACATTATATTACACATTAATATATTATCGTCTTTGTGTATCCCGGAATAATTTTTACTATATAAAACCATAGTATAATTTGATTGAGCATTATAGGCATTATGATGTATAGATTGAAAAAAATCAGCATTAAAAGAATTGGCTATTTGGTCTCTATCGTATAATCCTAAAACAGCTGTGGTATCTTCATGAGTTAGTAATACATCAGCGCCGTAATCATTTAAATAATTTTTTAAATATTTTGCAACTCTAATATTAATTCGGGCCTCATAAGGTTTATCTTGAGGGTACTTTCCATGTCCTGGGTCAAGGCAGATTTTAATACCAGATAGATCTTGAGCGAATAACATATTAATAGTGAAAATAAATAATATAGTGTAGTATATAATTTTCATGATCCCTTCTCCCCTATTTTTATTTGACAAGTTCACAGAAATAAACTTTGCTACTTTTTATATCTTCAAAGATGATATATCTATTATCATTAGAAATAGATGGATTAACAGGAATAAAATTATCCAGGCCATCTATTGGGATTATATCAGAACTTGTAACATCATAAATATATAATTTAGACTCAGTATAAACATGCCCATCGTCTTTTGTTTGAGCCATTACTATATATTTCCCATCTTTACTAATCGTAGGCATTACAAAATCGCCAATTTCTTTTATATTACCATTTTTAAAGAAAATTTTAAGCGGGCCACCTGCTACTTTAGTAACTAAAAATTTGCCATTATGTTCTATTTGTGGAGCAAGTAATATTTGATTTTGATTTGCTATTTTAAAATCTGAGTTTAAAAAAATTCTACCATTATAAGAAATACAATCTTGTTTATTGAATGGAATTGTTTTATCAAGTTTTTTTTGAATGTTTATGACTTTTTTATTATTTGATTGATAATATACTACATTATTCCCAGCTATTAAAGGAGTAGAAATATCTCTTTGGTAATCAGTTAAAGGAATTATAGAATTACTTTTAATATCAATCAGAGATATTCTATAGAATTTACGTTTGTTTTTATATTTTTCTTCTCTGCAGATGATATTATTTTCGTCATTGGACCATTTGTAATTATACCCGATCCCCGGATAATCAAAACTATCAATTACTTTAAGTTCTGGAAATGAGAAAATAATAATTCTTTGATATCCTGGTGTTGTTGCTGAAATATAGTGATTGTTTGGGGAAAATTTTGGCTCGATTAATTCTTTTTCGCTTATTGGTCCTACAATATTTTTTACCTGAAATGGAAATATGGTACTATACAATAATAAAAACAAAAAGATAAATTTACTTTGCATTTATTCCCTCCTCCGTGGATTTTTTAAAATTCTACTTTATTAAGACTTAATGGTTCTCCTTTTTTAATATTGCATTTAGCTTTTTTATTTAAAATGAATTGTAGAAATTCTGGTTTTAAACCCTTGGCAGGTCTTACAGTTTGTATGTTATCTAAAGTCAGATTTTCACCTTTTTTTATATTTTTTGTTGCAAAAATAGATGGTCTATAATTTAAATTTTCCAGTTCATTTTCGTTAGGTCCATATTTTACATTACCTAATGCAGCCTCTATTTTTCTGATTGATTTAACAAGAGATTTAAGTTCATGTGGTTCAATTGAAAAAGGAGAATCTGGACTTGGTAAAGTTTTGTCAATAGTAAAATGTTTTTCAATTATTTTAGCTCCTAATGCTACAGAGGCGATTGCAATTTCATTCCCAATAGAGTGATCAGAAAGGCCAACAAGAGTATTAAAAGATTTTTGCAAATGCGGCATTGTAATTAAATTAAAATCTTTTTCATCTGCTGGATATGAACTAATACATTTTAATAAAATCAAATTATTGTGATATTTTCTTATAATTTCCACTGCTTTAGCAATTTCTGAAAAAGTAGCCATACCTGTTGATAATATAATAGGTTTATTTTTTGATGCAATATATTCAATAAGAGGAATATCAATTATTTCGAAGGAAGAAATTTTATAAGCAGGTACATTTATTGATTCTAAGAAATCAACAGCACTTTCGTCAAAGGGAGTTGAAAAAAATATTAAGCCAGATTTTTCTGCATATTCTTTTAATTTTATTTGCCACTCCCATGGCATATATGCTTTTTTATATAATTCATATAGGGTTGTTGCTCCCCAGAAATTGCTACGTTTGATTTTAAAAATATCAGAAGTTGAATTAATGGTAATAGTATCTGGGGTATACGTTTGCAATTTTATTGCATCTGCTCCACTTTCTTTTGCAGCATCTATAATTTTATATGCAATATCAATTTTCTGGCAATGATTTGCAGACATTTCAGCAACTATAAATACAGATGAATTTTGAGAGATTTCAAAATTAGCTATTTTCATTTTATTAAAAAATCCTTTACAGTTCTAATCACATGATTGATTTCTTTTTCTGTTAATGAATAATATATTGGTAAACTTACCACTTTATTATAAAAATCCATAGTATTAGGCAAATTTTTTTTATTATAACCTAATTTTTGATAATAAGGTTGCATAACTATAGGAATATAATGCACCTGTAACATGATACCTCGATTTTTGAAAAATTCAAACATATCCTCTTTTGTTTTTTTTATCTTATTAAAGTTTACTAAAATAGGGTATAAATGGTAAGCATATTCTTTGGCATCTTCTTTATGGATAATTTTGATCTCTTCTAAATTTTTAAAATTTTTATCGTAAATATGAGCTATTTCTTTCCTTCTTTTAATAAAATTTTCTATTTTATTTAATTGAGAAATTCCCAGGGCACATTGAAAATCTGTTAATCTATAATTGAATCCAAGCTGTTGCATTTCATAATACCACGGAGAATGTATATTTTGTTTATTTATGAAATTATTTTTATTTTTTGTTATACCGTGATTTCTTAGAATGAGTAATTTTTTATACAATATTTCATTATTTGTCAATATAGCACCACCTTCACCTGTAGTAATAGTTTTTACAGGGTGAAAACTGAAAGTAGTTAAATCTGCCTGTCCGCCTATTGGTTGATTTTTATATTTGCTACCAAGGGAATGAGCAGCATCTGAGATTGTATATAATGAATATTTTTTGGCAATAGAATTGATTTTATCATAGTCAACAGGAATTCCAGCATAATCAACAGATATTATAAGTTTAGTTTTACTATTTATTCTTTTTTCAATTTCATTTATGTCTATAATAGGATGGTCTTTTTTTATATCTACAAAAACTGGCTTAATATTATTATAAAGCATAGCATTGGCAGTAGCGACAAATGATAATGCTGTGGTTATCCCATTATAGCCTTTTTCTAATTCTAAGGTTTTAACTGCCAGATGAAGTGCTGCAGTGCCATTTGCAACACTTACAGCATATTTAACTTTACAATATTGGGCAAGCTTTTTTTCAAATTCAGCGACTTTTTCTCCTTGGGTAATCATGGGAGATTTTAGTGTTTTAATGACTTCTTCAATATCATCAGATGTTATATGTTGTTTTCCATAATAAATCATATTAATTGTAAAATCTCCTTTTGATTAATCCACCATGAATTTGTATCACTTGAATATTTAAAACGTTCACTTACTTTTTTATATTTTGAATAGTAATATTGGTTATAATCTTCTTCTAATTCAGGGAGAATGATATATCCTTTGTCAAATTCTACAGTATGATGTGCTTCGTCTTCAGAAATCAACGTTTCATTTAGTTTCTCACCAGGTCTAATTCCAATAAATTCTATTTTTGCATTGGGAGCAATTGCTTTTGCAAGGTCTATAATTTTCATACTCGGCATTTTGGGAACGAAAACTTCCCTTCCTTTCATCATTTCTAAAATATTAAAAATAAAATCAGCTACTTTTTCTAATGTTATAAAAAATCTGGTCATTCTCTCATCTGTTAATGTGATTTTACCTGTTTTAGCCTGTTCTTTCCATAATGGAATAACACTTCCTCGGCTATTTATAACATTTCCGTATCTAACACAACTAAATTGCGTATTTGAATCGCCGGAATAATTATTGGCTGCTATGAATAGTTTTTCAGCAGCTAACTTAGAAGCTCCATACAGATTAATAGGATTTACTGCTTTATCTGTTGATAGCGCTAATACTTTGTTCACCCTTTGATCAATTGCTGCATTTATGATATTATTCGCTCCAATAACATTGGTTTTTATAACTTCAATAGGATTGTATTCTCCAGATGTAATTATTTTCAAAGCTGCTGCATGAATAACTATATCTACATTATGAAAGGCCCTATACAATCTTTCTTGATCTCTAATATCACCTATAAAGTAACGTATGAATTTGTATTGGTCAGGTGAAAATTTTTGAGCCATATAATATTGTTTCATTTCATCTCTACTGAAAATAATTAATTTATAAGGTTTAAAATTTTTTATTACCATTTCTGTAAATTTATTACCAAAGGAACCTGTGCCGCCTGTAATTAAAACAGTTTTATCATTTAAATCAAACATAATCTCCTCATCTTTATAAGGTTAGCTTTTAAAATCAATAAATATATAAAAATTTATTTTTCTTGTTTGATATGGTAGGCAATCCATTCATCCTGTGTCTTTTTTTTAATTATTTTAAATCCTGATGATATTAAAAATTCTGTAAATTCTACATCTTCCTCTATGAGTATGCCACTTGAAATAATCGTGGAATCTTCTAATAAAAATCTATGAATATTTTGTAAAATCCCTTTTTGAATTGAAGATATAATATTAATCAGAATTATATCAAACTTATTTTTTATGCAATCTATTGTTCCATTGATGAAATAGATATTATTTAATTTATTGAATTCTGTATTGTTTTTATGGGCATATTTTATTGCTGTTGTGTCAATTTCGATGGAAGTAACAGAATTTGACTCTAATAATGTAGCTGCAAATGATAAAATCCCGCTTCCAGTTCCGATATCAAAAACAGTTTTCTCTTTAAAAGATAATTCCTTCATAAGTCTAAGCATTAGTTGTGTTGTCTGATGTGTACCTGTTCCAAATGCGAGATTGGGTTCTATAATTATTTTATATTTAATATTTTCTTTTGGTTTTTCCCACGGAGGATATATTAGAAATGTATTTTCAATATTAACAGGTTTAAAATTTTTTTTCCATTCATTTAGCCAATTTTGTTGCTCTGGTTTATCAATTTGATACTCAATATCAAGTTTGTCTAAGAAAAATTTTAAACTTTCTATATCAATGCTTGAATCAAAAAATGCAATTGCACTATTATTATCCAATTCTTGTATTCCAGTACATTTTTGATTAAATAGATATAAGTTGGTTAATTCCGTATTACCTTTGTAGATGATTTTGATTTTCCACCAGAACATATTTATGGCCTGATTAAACTTGATGCTACAATGTTAGCAATTTTTGCTCTCAAAGATATAACACTTCCTTTATCTTGAGGATGGACTCTATTTGTTAAAATTATAATAAATACTTTTGTGTCAAGGTCTATCCATATAGAAGTTCCTGTATATCCAGAATGTCCGAAGGAATTCATCCCCAAAATATCACCTCTGACTGAACTGTATGCTGTTTTAGAATCCCATCCTGCAGTTCTTCCTTTATCTGCTAAATATGGATAAATTGATGTCATTGCTTTTACTGTCAATGGTGAAAAAATTACTTTATCTTCATATCTGCCATTATTTAATAGCATAATAGCAAATTTAGACAAATCTTCTGCTGTACTGAATAAGCCAGCATTTCCTGATATTCCACCAATATATCGAGCAAGAGGATCATGCACTTTACCTAATAACATTTTACCATTCACAACTTCAGTAGGTGCAATTAATTTTTTATATTTTGAGGGAGGATTGAAAAATGTGTGGTTCATATTCATTGGGTGAAATATATATTTTTGAGAAAATTTATTAATATCCATGCCACTTACTTTTTCTATTATATAGGCTAATGTAATAAAACCGAGGCAACTATATTGAAAGGTTTCACCAGGAGCAGCAATTTTGTCAGATTTAGCTATAGCATCGATTACTTTTTTTAAACTTCCCTTTTTCCCATATTTCATTTTTAATGAATCAACATTTAGATAAGGTTTTAGCCCAGCAGTATGCGTTAATAAATGATAAATATGAGGTGCA
>Ga0164318_10003504_pt1 | contig 14882 bp, 16 predicted proteins | sample GuaBasSedimGuay9_FD_113734 | JGI IMG/M metagenome (GOLD analysis project Ga0164318, IMG submission 113734) | Subseafloor sediment microbial communities from Guaymas Basin, Gulf of California, Mexico - Guay9, Core 4571-4, 0-3 cm | ecosystem: Environmental > Aquatic > Marine > Hydrothermal vents...
AAAAATATTATTCAATAAACAAGGCATTCCAGGAGGACACATAACAATAACAAAGAATGGAAAAATAGTAGTAGATAAAGAATTCACAACGCCAGAAGAACTAAAAACATGTGCAGAACAAGGTGGAGTTATTTGCAAGCCAAATGAAAACTGCGCCGAGCTTTGGCTAGCGGCAAGCGACACTACTTATTGCTGCTCAGGTCAATGCATACCAAAGCAAGAAAAATGTGAAGATGGCACGCCATATGGCCAATGCTCCCAAACAAAACCATTATATTGCCAGGATGGCAAACTGATAGACAATTGCCAACAATGTGGTTGTGAAGAAGGAGAGGCGTGCCAACCAGATGGAACATGCAAGAAAAAATCACAGCATCCTGTGCTTTTGTTTTCATCAAAGGATATCCCCATGCTACGAGAAAAAGTTAAATCTGGTGAGGCAAAGAGGTTATGGAATCTTTTAAAAAGCAAAGCAGACTACTATCTTACTCTTGACCCAAACAGAGTATGGGATTATGCAAACTCAAGAAGCTTAGGAAATATTTTAAGGTATTTAGCCTTTGCATATGTGATAAGTGGTGATGAGGAGTATGGAAGAAAAGCAATAGACTTTTTAATTGCTTGGTCTACGAATAAGATTTCAGATTATCCATACTATCCATATTGGCAGGGCCATTATCATAACATTGGTGATATACTTCTTGCAGTATCACTAGCTTATGATTGGACATATAACTTAATGACACAAGAGCAAAGAGATATAGTAGCTGGTGCAATAACAGAATTGATGTTCGGGGAATATACAAATTCTTATAAACTTTGGTGGGGGGTTGGTGAGAGATATAACAATTGGCTTGGTGTGAAGGCAGGAGGCTTTGGCTTGGCAGGTTTAGCAGTACGTAATGATTCGCCGCGAGCGACAAAAGAAATAGATAATTTAATCCAAAGGGCAAAGGAGCTTATAGTTGAGTATATGGATGTGAATTTTGGTGTAGATGGTGAGGCATATGAAGGTATTGGATACGGAGGCTATGGCTTAAAGCCTGCAATAACCTTTGCCACAGCGCTAAAGAATATCAAAGGAGAAGATATCTATTCTGGCTCTAACGCAGTAAGATTTATTGAGCATATGGTTTATTCTTTGTTACCACTAAGAGATTGCTTTAATCAACTAGATAATTCGTGGTGTATAGGCAGCTCAGCATATGTAGCTTGGATGATGTCCCACTTTCCCGATAACGGGTTAAGCAAATGGTTATGGAATGAATACTTTTCCAAGATTAACGAGATTGAATTGGACTTGGCTATTATCTGGTATAATGACCGCGCCGCATTAACAAACCCGTCCACCATATTGCCAGATGTCAAGAACTTTAGAACAAGAGGATTGATTTATTACAGGTCGGCATGGAGGAATAAGAACGATATACTTTCCTCTTTTGATGCAAAACAAATGAGAATTATAGAAGGCGGTAAAAAAACACTTTCCAAATACCATTTGCATAACGATGTTACAGATTTCACTTTATATGCATATGGTGGAAGGTTTGCTATTCCGCCAGGATACGAATTTAGAGGTTCCCAAGCAACAGAAGCGCATAACAATGTATTGATAGATGGTGTTGGTCAAAGTACAATGAGAGAAGGTAAACTTCTATCCTTTATGAACAATAAAAATTACGCTTTAGCTATTGGTGATGCAAAGCTATCTTATCCTGGCGTTATGAAAGCAAACAGATATTATGGGATTATCAAGCAACCTTATCCCTACTTTATATGCATTGATGATATTCAGAAAGACCAGAATATGCATGAGTATGAATGGTTATTACAAACAGACGCTGCTAACAGGATATATATAGATGGGCAAAATGCAATTATAAATTCTACAAATTCATCCTTAAGCCTGTATTTCTCAAATCCTGTAACAATTTCTTTAGACCCTCAGGAGTATAAATATTCCACAGGTCAAGCAAAGAGATTGAGGGCAAAGCTCAAGGCAATCGATCCATACTTCTTTGTTAGTATGATACCACGCAATATTTCTATGCTGCAACCTAATATATCAAAATTAGACTCCGCTTCTACAATAGGTATGGAGATAGAATGGTATAATGTAACACAATACATACTATTTGGCAAGGGTGATAAAATTTCTGGTTTTGATTTTGAGAGTGATGCGAAGCTCTTAATTGCTAATAAGAATGCAAACACATTTTTAATGTATAATGGAACATATCTGCAAAGAGAAAATAAAACTTTAATTCAGATTGATGGTCAAAAAGCCAGTGTTGGCTTATCGTTTAATAAGATTGAAGTGTTCGGCAATGTAAATTTCTTTAAGATTTATGCCCCAAATGCAAAGGAGGTATATGTTAACAGCGAAGGTGTAGAGTTTGGTATAGAAGATGGCTACGTAATTTATCCATTTTGGGGAGAAGAAGATTTGAACAACGATGGCATTGTTAATATCTTTGATTTAGTTATTGTTGCAAAGAGATATGGAGCAAAACCAACAAACCCAAATTGGAATAGTAAGTTTGATTTGGAAAAGGATAATAGAATAGATGAAAAGGATTTGTTGAGGGTTGTTGAAAGGTTGAAATGGGTAAGGAAGATGAGGAGAAAAAGGCATGGGTAATAATTCTTCTTTATATATTATTTTAAAATAATTTTATCTTATGGGTCCTAAAGATGTTCTTGAATATTACTTAAGGGATGATGTACAGCACGCCTTATTGACTATTGGAAAGAATAGAGAGGTTGTTGGTGTTTTTAGGAATGGGAATTTTGGGAAAAGGCCAAACATCATAGAGTACAAAAACGATATAGTTGCTATGGTAAAACAAGGTGCTATAGAGTTTCACGCATCTTTGGAGAGATGGAGTAATGTAATGGCTGTGGGTAAGGAAGGGTATGAAAGGTTTAGGATAGGATGGGATTTGGTACTGGATTTGGATTGTGAAAGGGTTGAACATGGAAAGGTAGCAGCTAAGGTTTTGGTTTGGGCATTAAAAGAGCACGGTATAAAGCACGTATCAATAAAATTTACTGGCGGCACAGGATTTCATGTAGCAATACCATGGGAGAGTTTTCCAAAAACTGTAGACCTTAAGCCAACAAAAGAGCTATACCCTGAGTTAGCAAGAAAAATCATTGAATACTTGAAAGATTTCATGAAAGAACGGCTTGAGAAGGCTTTGCTTGATAAATGGAGTGTGGAGGAGCTTGCAAAAGATAGTGGAAAGGCTCTGGGAAAAATTATAACGGAGGATGGCATAAACCCGTATGAAGTTGTTGGCATAGATTCTGTTCTCATATCACCACGCCACCTTTTTAGAATGCCATACTCACTTAACAGGAAGACATTTTTGGTCTCATTGCCCTTAAGGCCCAATGAAATAGAGGAGTTTGAAAAGGATAAAGCAAAGCCAGAGACTATAAAAGCTAAAGAAGACTATTTAATAGAATATGAAGAAAACGAAGCCGAGCTGTTATTTTCAGAAGCCATTGACTGGTTTGCATCGAAAAGTGTAATTGAAAAGAAGGTAGAAGAGAAAAAATCCTCAATGACATACAAAAGAAGGGTTAGTGAAAAATTCTTTCCGCCGTGTATTAAGAATATAATCTCTGGTCTAGCCGATGGAAGAAAAAGATCACTTTTCATACTTCTTAATTTTTTAAGATCCGCAAAATGGGAATGGGACGATGTAGAGAAATTTATATGGGCATGGAATGAGAAAAACAAGCCACCATTAAGAGATAGCTATGTGAGAGGGCAGCTAAGGTGGCATAGAGCAAAGAAACCGTTACCACCACCTAATTGCTTTTCTGAAGGATGGTACGATAGTTTTGGTGTGTGTAAACCTGATGAGATATGCAAGCTTATAAAAAACCCTATTAGCTATCCTTTCAAAGCAATGAAAAGAAAGCGATAAACAGAGCTAATATTTAAAAAATATTAAACTAAATAAGGTTATGGGCAGGATTTATATTAAGGATGCAAAGCCTGGTAATGAAGTTATATTGAGGGGATGGGTTGATAGTATAAGAGATCTTGGCAATTTAAAGTTTTTTATTCTGCGTGATAGAAGTGGTAAAATACAAATTACAGCTAAAAAGGGCATAGTAAGTGACAAGTTGTTAGAGTTTATAGAAAGCTTGGGAAGAGAGGATTGCGTTGAGGTCAAAGGAAAGGTTATAGAATCAAAGGTAGCCAGAGCGGGAATAGAGGTTATACCGATAAGTTTGAAAGTTTTAAGCACGGCAGAAAAACCACTTCCAATGGAGTTTAGCGATGTGAAATCGGAAAAAGAAACGAGATTTGAATACCGCTTCCTTGATTTGAGAAATGAGAATATCAGCAAACTGTTTTGGATAAGACACAAAATGGTTGGATATGTTCATGAATATTTTCGCAAACAAGGGTTTATAGAGGTACATACACCGGTAATCCAGGCTGCTGGAGCTGAAGGCGGAGCAACACTTTTCAAGGTTAATTATTACGGGAAGGATGCATTTTTAAGACAATCACCGCAGCTTTATAAGCAAATTCTAATGGCATCTGGCATGGACAAGGTTTACGAGATCGGTCAGGCATTCAGGGCTGAGAAATTCCATACAAGAAGACATGTCTCCGAGTTCTTAAGTGTTGATGCAGAAATTGCATGGATCGATAGTGAGGAAGATGTACTCAAGGTTATAGAAGAATTGGTTGTTTATTTACTTAAGGCTTGCAATAGGGATGACTTCTTTAGAGAAGCTGGCATAAAATTTAATGTACCTGAGATTCCATTTAAAAGAATAACATACGATGAAGCCTTATCTATGCTAGAAAAGGAAGGTATAGAGATAGAGTGGGGAAAGGACTTCGAGGATAAGGAGGAAAAAATACTTGGTGATGTGCTTGCAAAGAAAGGGTATGAGTGGTGCTTCATAAAGAGGTATCCAGCAAAAATAAAACCATTCTATATAATGATGGATAATGAGTACTCAAGAGGCTTTGATTTTGATTACAGGGGTATGGAACTTGCCTCTGGTGGTCAAAGAGAGCATAGATATGAAACTTTAGTAAAGGTTATGCGAGAAAAGGGCTTAAGGCCGGAGAACTTTAAATTTTACCTTGATGCATTTCGTTACGGCATGCCTCCGCATGGTGGCTTTGGTTTAGGTTTGGAAAGACTTATAGAACAAATAATGAAACTGCCAGATATAAAGGAAATTATACTCTTTCCCAGAACACCAGAACAATTAGTACCGTAAATTTTCGCCTCTGTTACCTCTATCTTTTCTTTAACTCACTTATCTTATTCTCGATCTCTATAATCTTCTTTGCGAGCTCTCTGTGGATTCTATCTATCTTACGATCCAATTCTACCCTCTTTTTATCTAACTGAAATAATCTGTATTCCATTTTGTCTCTGTTACGAGCAGCAAAGGTAAATGTCTGTTCTATCCCCTTTGTCATGTAGTTTAAATTTTCCATCGCCTTTCTATAATCCCTAATATTTCTCTCTGTTACGTGCTCTGTAGTAAGCTTCCCTACCCCAACTATAATAACTAAAAATCCGAGCAATATATCAGTTTGAAATAAACCAATTACGTATCCATAAATTGTAAGTATTGATACCACTACAAATAAAAGCCAGAATGCTAGATTCAGTTTTGCCTCGCTTTCTAATGACATATTCATTATTTGATAGTAAATAATTTAAATATATTCTTACAAAACAGAAAAAAACTCTAACTTTTGGGAACAAGAAAAACGCTTGTAAAATATATTCTTTATATAAAATATTTATTAAAATATATACCAAAATAAATTTATAGAAAAATATCTTTCATGTAAAATAATTTTATTTGACATAAAGCTTTATAACTCTTTGCTCCTACATTAAAGTATGAACGAAAAAAAAGCTAGCAAGATCTTAGAAGATTTATTCTTACAAGAAAAACCTTCTCTCATACTCTTATTGTTAAAAACCTCAAAGGTACCAGTATATGCCACTATACTTTCAAAAGAGGCCGATTGCACATACTCGCACACTATAAAGATACTGAATATTATGAATTCTCTTGGCCTTGTTAAGTTTGAAAAGAAGGGCAGGATAAAGAAGGTATTCTTAACAGATGATGGATGGGACATAGCACATAATATAGAGGCAATAAAAAAGAAGTTCCTGCAAATAGAGGAATCAATAGAAAGTAAGAGAAAACAGAAAAGGAAAAAAGAAGGAAATACATAGAATTTTTATCTTATAGGCTAGCCTATAGCATGAAAAAATATAGCAAAAATACCTATTTTTTCATGTCCGAAAATGAGCCTTTTCGGACAACACGCATATAGCATTTAAATACCCTTTATGCAAATATTAAATATGAGAAAATTACCCCGTTTTCTTACGCTGGAAGAGGTAAAAGCTATGTTTAATGTAGCAGAGAATGAGCGCGACAAGCTTATTTTAAAATGTCTTTTTTATTTAGGTTTGCGCAATAGCGAGCTTATAAATCTTAAAATAGAAGATATAGACCTTATTAATGGTAATGTAAAAGTGGTGCAAGGTAAGGGCAAAAAGGATCGCTATGTCCCTATTCCAAACAAGGAGTTTGCAGATGAGCTAGAGAGGTATATAGGAGATAGAAGAGAAGGCAAGCTATTTTTTATTACAGATAGACACGTGAGAAGGATAGTAAAATACTATGCTAGGAAAGCAGGTATAAGAAAGTATGAAGAGGTGCATCCCCACACTTTAAGGCATAGCTATGCGACACATTTGCAAAATTCTGGTGTGCCTCTTAACGTAATTCAGCAGATTTTGGGGCATGAAAGAATCGAAACTACGACTATATATGTTCATTTAGGAGTGCAGAAGATAAAGGAGTATGTAGAGGCTGCGTTTAAATCAATTTGATTGCTTTAATATATTTACTTTAGAAAATATACAAAAAACTAACTATAAAATTATAATAATAAAAATATATTTATTAGAATATATAAATTAGAATTATTAAAAAATTCTAGTTTGTGAGAGTTTTTAAAATTTTGACAGAAAAGTTAGAACCAGTTGGCAGGGGAAGAGAGCAGAGAAAAGAAGGAAAGTGACAGCAAGCAAGGCAATTTTTATTAAAACTCAATTAATGACAAAGATAAAATTTGAAAATGTTTTTGTTGAAGATAGAAATGGAAGGGCCTGTTATTCCTGCTGAATTTAAATATAAAAAAAGCGGCAGATATGATCTATCACAACTACATAGAGTAAAACTAAAATAGTCACGTTTTTTAATCATAAATCCATTAATTCTATAATTTCAGGAAAAAAGAAGAGATGGAAGAATTTATAAAATGGCTTGAAATTAAAATTAAAGAATTCAAGTATCAGGACTTGAGACCGGAGTGGTGGAAAAACACAAAGGAATTTATTGAGGGAAATTGATAAATTATAAATGTGATAGCATGAAAACGCTGGAAGAGATTAAAAAGGTGCTTAAAGAGCATAAAAAAGAGTTGAAAGAGAAGTATGGAGTTAAAAGGATAGGCATATTTGGATCTTTTGTTAGGGGAGAACAAAATGAGAGGAGTGATGTTGATATTCTTGTTGAATTTGAAAGACCAATTGGATTTTTTGAATTTCTTAGAATGGAAGAGGAATTGAGCAGGATGTGTGGCGTTAAGGTTGATATGGTTACAAAGAAGGCTCTTAAGCCGAGAATAGGCAAAAGAATACTTAAAGAGGTCAGAATGGTATGAAAAGAGAGATCTACGATTATGTCAAGGATATTCTTGACAATATAAACTATGTCATGGAGTTTACAAAGGGTATAGAGTTTGAGGATTTTGCTAATGATAAAAAGACTGTTTATGCTGTGATAAGAAGTTTGGAGATTATTGGTGAGGCAAGTAAGAAGATACCAAAAGATATTAAAGAGAAATACAAAGAGATACCCTGGAAACAGATGAGCGGTATGAGAGACAAATTAATCCATGAATATCATGGGGTTGACATTGAAATAGTGTGGACTGTGGTTAAAAAAGAGCTACCTCCTTTAAAGCCATCAATAGAAAAGATGCTCAAAGATATTGAATGAAGTAATCTTTTTATTGGAATTAACAGCATCCGCTCCTCTGTTCAAACAAATAATAATATTTAAAACAAAAATAAAACGTGGTAACATGAAAACGCTGGAAGAGATTAAAAAGGTGCTTAAAGAGCATAAAAAAGAGTTGAAAGAGAAGTATGGAGTTAAAAGGATAGGCATATTTGGATCTTTTGCAAGAGGGGAGCAGAATGAAAGGAGCGATGTGGATGTAATAGTAGAATTTGAAAATGGGAAGGCCACGCTGGATAATTTCATGGAATTAACAGAGCTTCTTGAAAAAATATTTGGAAGAAAGGTTGATTTACTGACTAAAGAAGGTGTTAAGAGTATAAGATTGAAAGATGTTAGAAAAAATATAGAGGAGCGTGCTATATATGCGTAAACGCAGCGATAGGGAATTTCTTCTTGATATAAAGGAAGCGTGTGAGAGAATATTAAAATTTGTCGAGGGTATGGATTATGATGAATTTGCAAATGATGAAAAAACACAGGATGCGGTGCTTAGAAACATAGAAATAATAGGAGAAGCAGTAAAAAATCTCTCAGAGGAGATAAAGACCAAATATCAGGATATTGAATGGAAAAAGATATCGGGCATGAGAGACAGATTGATACATTTTTATTTTGGGGTTAACCTCGACATAGTTTGGGATGTTGCCAGAAACAAGATATCTGAACTGCTGGAAAAGGTATCAAGAATTATTTCATCAGAATACAGTCCGTAAAAAATATCTTGAAAAGATCCTCGGGATTAAGGTTGATCTTGTAAGAAGCTGTATGAAAAAGGGATTACAGTTTATTCCTGAAAGATATAATTGAATCCCATAGGTGATATCATACAATTTGTAGAAGGCATGGAATTTGAGGATTTCATCTCAGACAAGAAAACGGTAAAATGGGCAAACTTTGCCGAATACATGTAAATTGTGACTGTTAAAAATCATGGCTAAAGTAAAATTTACACAAAGAATCACAAAGGCTAGCGATCATAACATACTCGGCATTCGAGCGGCTTACGACAAAAATGTAATTTTGTAACCTAAATTAATAATTAGGCTCTGGAAGGATAAATGAGCAAAAAAATCATATTCTCAATACCTCTCCATTTCTTGGAGCTACTGCATCAAATCCCTTCTCCTTCAGCTCTACGCAAAACTCTTCTGTATGGTCTCCATGAACAAGTATGATCTTTTCTGGGTTTAATGTATTATAGAAATCAAGTAGGTGGTCATGATCTGTGTGTGCAGAAAAATCCAAGAATTCGATCCTCATCTTAGGCTTTATCTCCACTCCATTTGCCTTAAAAATACCCGTATCTAATAATGTTCTACCTGCTGTTCCAGGAACTTGGAAGCCTGTAAGTATGAGAGAGCATTCTTCTCTTTGATATAAGTTCTCTAGATAGTATATAACGGGTCCACCATTTAGCATGCCTGCAGTTGTTATGATTGCAGCCTGCTCACTTAGTACCATCTCCCTTTCTCTTTGCTTTTTTATTTTGTGAGCCTTGCTGAATGCTTTTTTTAGCTTGTTTGCATTTTTTATCGTATCTGGATACATGAGTATATTCTCCGTCGCTCTTATCCCCATACCATCTATGTAGACAGGGATATCAAGCTCTGAGAGTATAAGGAGTATCTCTTGCGTTCTTCCAACAGCAAACGCCGGTATCAACGCTATGCCACCATTCTCTACCGTGTCTCTAACGATTTCTTTCAATCTTTTTTCCAATTCTGCTCTGTTTGGGTGGTTGGTGTAAGAATATGTTGATTCAGAGATCAGTACATCTATATTATTTTTTATGCTTGCGCCTCTCATAAGCTTTGTATCGATGAACTTTATATCTCCTGTATAAAGAAGGTTTCTGCTATTGCTTATCATTATGGAAACCGAACCTGGTATGTGTCCAGCATGGAAAAATTCAACACTCGAGATAGCAAATTCCTCTCTTTGCCCTGGACCAAGGTAGTATTTACACTCTTCCATCCTTTTTATATCCTCGATAAGGTACTCCAACATTGCGTTATTCCTTTTCTGAACCTTTACAAAATCTCTCAGAAGGATAGCAGTAAGGTTGAAGGTTACGGGTGTTGCATAAATGTTCTTTGTATACCCCCTTTTATAGAGTTCTGGAAAAAAGCCCGAGTGGTCAAGGTGGGCATGTGTTAAAAATGCCGCATCAAGATTCACGTTTGGTCTTATAGGGGCTTCCGATGTCTGCACATTTACCCCGTAATCTAAAAGAAACTTCTCAACGCCCGTATCGACAAGTATGGCCTCTCTTCCTACTTCATTTGCCCCGCCAAGGAAATGAAGCTCTATCATATTCCCATTTTCAATTATTTATCACCATCCTTTAAATACGCAATGCGATCATTTATGCAATATCAAAAACCTGAGGATTGTAAATATTTATAAATATTAAATGCAATTTTTAAGTAAATGTATTCGAAGAGGTGGTATTGATGGCAATAAAGGTTGCAAGTGTTTCTGATACGTATGGAAAGGATGTGTTTACCAATAAAGGCATGTTCTGCGGAAAGGTTGAGGATGTTGAGTGCGATCTAAAAAGATTCAAGATAAGATCCCTTATTGTTAAAGCAGATAAAACCTCATACCTCTCAAGCATGCTAGGCAGCAAAAAGGGGATAATCATACCATTTCCAATGGTAGAAGCAATAGGTGACATTATAATAATAAAGCATATCTCTATACCAGTAGGCGAAGAGGCACAGCAAGAAGAAACGAGTGTTTAAGAATCTTTAGTTATCGCTTTTCTTTGTTTATATTTCTCATCTGCTGTCCGTCCATCAAAAGCTTTTGGAACATTTTCTATAAGCTCGTAAAGTTCCTCTGCTACCTATCCATCCTTTGCCCAATATTTTCTAAAAATTCGATAAAACCTCTGCTTTATTTTTTCTAACCCTTATCATATCTTCTATTCTTACTCCAAACCTTCCCGGAAAATATGCACCAACTTCAACACATAAAATCATATCTTTTTTTATCACCTCTGGCAAGGGTTCATGTACCTCTAGCCCAATTCCATGATAGCACTTGTGCGCTATCTTAAAGTTATCCCTTTTCATAAGAGTTTCATAAAGGCTTTCTATATCCTTACCTAAGCTGCCATCCTTTATTGAATCTATAATCTCAGATTGTATATTCCTTATATTTGCATAGATATTTTTTGTCATGTGATTGCATATGGTTCTTGTTATATCTGTACAATAATGCTTGTAACGCACACCACAATCGATCAAGATGTTGCTACTAGCTTTTATTGTTTTTTTAGTTGGCACGTGGTGCACGTTGGCGCTGTGCTTATCACATGCTATTATTGGATCAAACGAAATGCTAAGCCTGTTACGTAGTGCAAATATCTTTATATCCCTTTCTATCTCTTCCTCTCTGCGACCATATACATTATTCTTTATCTCATCAAAGAGCTTTCTTGTATATCTCAAGCTATTTTTTATTGTTTCTATTTCATTTTTGTCCTTTATAGCTCTGAGCTCGAATATCATTGAGCTTATATCCATCGTCTTAAAAAATTTTGAAACCCTCCTATAAAGATACACGCTCATAGAAGTTTCATCTATGCCTGCTATCCTTACCCCTTCTTCACGTATCGCTTTGAGCGTGGGTTTAAATTCATGAATAGCTTTTAGCTGCACATTTCCCACTTCCTTTTTCTCTGGAAATGGTAAAAAGAGCATGGCAGTGTTATTGTTTATTACAAGCGTGGCCCTGTCCTTTGGGTATATTCCAGAAAGATAGTATATCGTGGCTGGATTTGTTATTATAAAGGCTGCATTTTTTTCAGAAATGTCTATTAACCTCTTGATCCTTTTGTTAAAGTATTCCTTTCTCATTAGAAGCCCTTTTCATCTATTCTTTTTATCATAAGCTTGTATATTTTTTCTATATCAGTAATAGGTGGGTTGCTTTTATACCTTGGAACAATATGGATATGTAAATGAGCTATTGATGCACCGCTTATATCTCCTCCAAGATTTATTCCTACATTAAAACCATCCGGCCTTAGTACAGCTTTAAGTAGCATAATACCTTTCTTCACATAATCCCACAACTCTTTATACTCATCTTTATTTAATTCCTCAATGCTCTCAACATGGCGCACAGGTATGATCTCAAGGTGACCTGGAGAATAGGGAAATATATTCATTATAACGACAAATTTTCTTCCCCTAAATATTACTTTTTTAGGAACCTCTGGACTGTCCTCTACTATCTTACAGAAAAGGCAGCCATTAATTTTATGATGCCCTCTAACATAGCTCTTTCTAGATGGCGACCATAAATAATGTCTGAACATATTCTTTATTATTGTTAGCGGAGATTTTTATTTTTATAAAATAGGATAATCCCCATTCAAGCAGGCGTAACAATATCCCTTCTCATCAGAAAAAACTTCCATCAATTCTTTTAGTCCCAGATAATTCACGCTTATCCTTTCCTCATCTATACCTAGATTGTTCGCTATTAGCTTGGCCACATATCTCCCTATCTCTACCTCATTATTTGATTTTATATGATAAGCTATAAGCTCTTCAGAGGTAGGAAAATCTATTCCATAAAAGCAGGGATACTTTATTGGAGGAACGCCTATAACAAAATGTACCTCCTTTGCTCCTGATTCAAAAAGCCTTCTTGAGGCGGCATTCACAACATTTGATCTTACTATAGAATCGTCAGCAACAATAACACTCTTCCCCTTCACCTTGTTCCCAGGGACAAGTTTAAGATACGACCTGCTGTATCTATTAAGATGCAAGCCATTACGCATTTCTTTACCCTCAGGGGTTATGAAAACCCTTTTGAAGCTTGTATTTACAGCGAATACCTCCTCAAGAGGTATGCCAGCTCCAGCACTAAATCCTTTCCCATAATCCAATCCAGAGTTTGGTATGTACGTAACTATATCTGCTTTTAACTTGTATTTTTCCCAAAGCTTCTTTCCAATATCTCTCCTTATCTCAGAGTTTCCCTTTTTGTTAAGATGTGAAAGGTGATGGGCAAAATAGCAATATTCAAAGAAACACTCCCTTCTTTCTGCATTCTCTACACTTATGGTTTCTCTTTTATTCTCTGAAAACAAAACCATCTCTCCCGGTGCTATTTCTTCAATATCATCGTATCTCACACCTATACCAGCTAGTGCTATTGTTTCAGATGCTACATACCAAGCATTGTCCTTATTTCCTATAAAAAGGGGATGGAATCCGTATTTATCTCTTAATGCAAGCATATCACCCCTTCTGTTAATAGCAACTACATTGTATGCGCCTTTGCACTCATCAAAGCACCTTAACCCAGCCTTTACCAAATCACCTTCTTCCTCTTCAAATACCCTCAAAATGAACCATGAGTCTGTTTCAGGCAGTGCGCCATATTTCCTGCTAAGCTCATCTACATTTACAAGATTACCATTGTGAGCGATAGCAACCTCTGTTGATGTAAGTGGTTGAGCAATTGTTGAAACTGGTGTTGTAGAATACCTATTATGCACTATCCCTGTTTCTGCACCAATTTCCTGACCCCAAATCTTCTTATCAAATACCTCTGAAACACTACCCATATCTTTAAAATCCTTTATTGTTCCCTTTTCAACCACAGCTATACCAGCAGCCTCATGACCTCTATGCTGTAACATGGTACCTATTTCATACAGATCCAGAACAAGCTCATTTGATTGGTAAGCACCGCCTATACCACAATTATGCCTTATCATGTAATTCGAATTAAGAATAAAAAATAAATTCTTATACTATTCTTTGATATGGAGTGTTTTCTCTACTTTTGCCACGACAAGGAGTATAAATACCATTACAGCTGTTACATAAGCTAAAATATAGGCACCGACCCCACATGCAAGCCCAACAATTGCCACACTCCACAAGCTTGCAGCTGTTGTAATACCCTTGACATCACCTTTGGATGCTATTATATTCCCCGCACCAATAAAACCGATACCTGTAATTATACCAGATGCTATCCTTGCTGGGTCTGACTTAAAATAGTAGATAGAAATAATGGTTGCAAGGCATGAGGAGACGGAGACTATAGCATGTGTCCTAAAGCCAGCAGGCTTCTTGCTAACCTCTCTTTCAAATCCTATTAGAGCGCTTAACAAAAACGCAAGCACCAATCTCCAAATAATCTCTATCTCATACATATTTAATTTTTTGTCATATTCCATATAAATGTTAAAAATCAAAGCAGGTTGGCAAGTTTTTTGATATCTTTACTAGCTACATGCGTATAGATTTGGGTTGTTCTCAGGCTTTTATGGCCAAGTAATTGCTGAATATACCTAATATCTGCCCCCGCCTCCAGTAAATGTGTTGCAAAGCTGTGTCTTAAGGTATGGGGCGTTACCATCTTTTTTATTCCCGCTTTTTTGGCTGTATTTTTCACTATTTGCTGAATTGTTCTTTTGTTGTATTTTCTACCTCTTTGTGATATGAAAACCAAACCTTGCTTATTAACACCATAAATTTCTAGCATTTCTTTTAATTTGGAATGTAGGAACACAACCCTTTCCTTTTCCCCTTTAGTTGTTTTAACATGAATAATGTCTCTATCAAAGTCTATGTCTTGCCATTTCAGATTTCTAACTTCATCTAAACGCAGGCCAGCAAAGTAAAGACACATCAAAACAAGTTTGTGCTTGATGTTTGTGGTTACTTCTATCATTTTGTTAATTTCTTCTCTGCTTAATACCAAAGGTAGTTTTAAACTCTTCTTAGCTAATGGTAGCT
>Ga0164318_10003505_pt1 | contig 14880 bp, 26 predicted proteins | sample GuaBasSedimGuay9_FD_113734 | JGI IMG/M metagenome (GOLD analysis project Ga0164318, IMG submission 113734) | Subseafloor sediment microbial communities from Guaymas Basin, Gulf of California, Mexico - Guay9, Core 4571-4, 0-3 cm | ecosystem: Environmental > Aquatic > Marine > Hydrothermal vents...
AGGCGAAGTCTCTGGCGGCGGTCGTAAGCCGTGGAAGCAAAAAGGTACAGGTCGCGCCCGTCAGGGTACAACCCGCGCCCCTCAATGGGTAGGTGGTGGTAGAGTTCATACCCCTCGCCCCCGCAGCTACGAAAAGAAAATGCCAAAGAAAATGCGCCAAGCCGCACTTCGCTCGGTGCTTTCTGTAAAAGCAGCAGAATCTGAAATAGTTCTCGTAGAAGATTTTCTTATAGAAGAGCCTAAAACCAGCATAATGACAGAAGTTTTAGATAAATGGGTGGGGGACTCAAGTGCACTTCTTCTTTTGGCTGAAAAAGATAAAGAATACGATGTAGCCATGCGCTCATCGGATAATATCTCAAACGCTAAAGTTTTATTGGCAGGTTATCTTAATGTCCGCGATATTTTGGGATTTGATAAACTGATTATTTCAATGAAGACTTTAGATGCGCTAACAGCGCATTTAGGATAGGAGGCAACGATGAGTTCCATATATGATGTGCTTCGTCGCCCGGTGGTTACTGAAAAAAGTAATTATCAAATGAGCGAGTTGAATCAATACACATTTGTTGTTAGTAATGAGGCAACCAAAACAATGGTGAAAGAAGCCGTTGAAACCATTTTTGACGTAGATGTAGTGCGTGTAAACATCATAAAAACTGCGGCGAAGCGCACTGTTCAAGCTCGTAGCAGGCGTATGGCTGTGCGTAAATCTGGCGTCAAGAAAGCAATTATTACGCTAATTGATGGCGATTCGCTCCCAATTTTTGAAGGTGTACAGTAATGGCTGTCAAAAAATATAAACCAACGACACCCGGTCAGCGTGGTATGACGGGGTATACGTTTGAAGAAATCACAAAAACGACTCCTGAGCGTTCCTTAATTATTCCATTGCGTAAAACTGGTGGACGTAATGCTCATGGACGTGTAACTGTTCGTCATCGTGGTGGTGGGCACCGTAGATTTATCCGTATTGTAGATTTCAAACGTGATAAATTAGGTGTGCCTGCACGCGTGGCGGCTATAGAATACGACCCCAATCGCACAGCGCGTTTAGCGTTGCTTTTTTATGCCGACGGTGCAAAACGATATATCATTGCTCCGCTAGGTTTAAAAGTTGGCGAAACAATTGTCTCTGGTCCCGAAGTAGAAATCAGGACAGGAAACGCATTGCCCATTGCTAATATCCCTGTTGGCACAATGGTTCACAATGTAGAAATGAAAGAAGGCAAAGGCGCACAAATGGTTCGCTCGGCGGGTGCTTCAGCACAAGTTTTAGCGAAAGAAGGCGACTATGCTCAAATCCGTTTACCTTCAGGCGAAGTTCGCTTAATTCGTCAGGGATGTTATGCAACCATTGGGCAAGTTGGTAACGTGGACCATAGTAACATCAAGCTCGGTAAAGCTGGGCGCAAGCGCCACATGGGCATTCGACCCACCGTTCGTGGCTCTGCCATGAACCCCAACGATCACCCTCATGGTGGTGGTGAAGGTCGCCAACCCATTGGTATGCCAAGTCCGAAAAGCCCTTGGGGGCAGAAGACTTTAGGCAAAAAGACTCGCCGCAACAAAGATACAGACAAGTATATTGTTCGTCGTCGTGGTCAGAAGCGGAAATAAGCGAGGATATAAAATATGTCACGTTCATTAAAAAAGGGACCATTCATTGATCCCAAACTACTCGTAAAAATTGATGCCATGAACAAAAAGGGCGATAAGAAAGTCATTCGCACTTGGAGCAGGGCAAGCGTAATCTTCCCGCAGATGGTTGGGCATACAATTGCCGTTCACGATGGGCGTCGTCATGTCCCCATCTATATTACCGAAAACATGGTTGGTCACCGTTTGGGCGAATTTGCCCCCACGCGCACCTTCCGCGGTCATATTCTCAAGTAGGAGTTTTCTAATAATGACAACTCAAGATATACGCGCAAAATTGAGCAACCACTCAGTATCTGCCCAAAAGGCACGCCTCGTTATTGATTTAATTCGTGGCAAAGATGCAGTAGAGGCACTCGAAATGTTGCGCTTTATACAAAAACGCTCGGCAGACCCCGTACGTAAATTATTGGTCTCTGCTGTAGCTAATGCCGAAGAAAACTTTGGGCTGAATCGGGATGATCTCTACGTTGCCAAAGTTTATGCAGATGAAGCCCCCACCCGTAAATGGAGACGCTTCGGTGCGCGAGGGCGATTTAAACCGCTGTTGCGCCGCGCTTCGCATGTGACTATCATCTTGCGTGAGCGAGAAGCATAAGAAAAGGAGAGATTGGTTCTTATAAATTTTGTGGATTTTAAACCGCAACGAACGTGATTTGAACTTGCTTGCTGAACCCCAACATTTGTCTGACGTGAACATCGCACCACTACACACGTTTACGTCCACAAAAATGTTGACCGAAGGCAGTCAAGTAAAAATCGAGAGCGTTTCGAGCACTTCATCCCCTAAAAAGAACCATCCCAAAAGGACGTAAAGGAGATATTATGGGTCGTAAAGTTCATCCCGTTGGATTTCGCCTAAAGATTACACATCCATGGAAAGCTCGTTGGTTTGCAAAAGGGTCACAGTATCGTGATTTATTGCAACAAGATATTGCTATTCGTAGCTTATTGATGGGTGTTTCTGCTAAAGGTGGCTCGGCTACCTTAAGAAAAGTTGGTGAGCTTCGAAAAGGCTTGGAAGAATCTGTACTTACAGAGCGTGCAGGTATTTCAAATATCGAAATCGAACGTTTTCCCGGTAAGGTGAAGGTTTCTATTCATACTGCCAAGCCTGGTGTGCTCATTGGGCGCAAAGGCGCAAGTGTGAAGAAAATTCGCAAAGCCTTAGAGGAATTAGTAGGGCAAAAAGTTGATTTAGACGTAAAAGAAATCAAATCGCCCGATACCGATGCTTATTTGATTGCGGTTAATATTGCAGACCAATTAACTCGCCGTATTGCTTATCGCCGTGCTATGCAACGTGCGATGCAAAATGCAATGCGACAGGGTGCCGAAGGTGTAAAAATTGAAGTTTCGGGTCGTTTGAGCGGTGCTGAAATGGCACGACGTGTGTGGATGCGCGATGGACGTGTGCCTCTACAAACTTTAAGAGCCGATCTTGACTTTGCTATTTCTAAGGCAGTTACTGCTTACGGAGTGGTTGGTGTCAAAGTTTGGGTTTATAAAGGCGAAAAACTGCCGCAAGTAGAAGAGAAGGCTGAAGCAACCAAAGGCGTCTACGTTAGTAAGTAGGCTCCCTGCTAAAGTTCTCTAAGGAAAGAGGTTATTTTTATGTTGATGCCAAAACGATTTAAGTGGCGTAAACAAATGCGTGGACGAATGCGTGGTAAAGCACTGCGCGGTGCTGAGGTCAATTTTGGCGACTATGGCATTCAAGCTTTAGAGCCGGGCTGGATTTCAGCTCGACAAATTGAAGCCGCTCGTCGTGCAATTGTGCGCTCTATGAAACGCCGTGGAAAAGTGTGGATTCGTATTTTTCCTGATAAACCTTATACAAAGCGTGCCGCAGAATCCCGTATGGGTAAAGGCAAAGGGGCAGTGGAGTATTATGTTGCGGTTGTAAAACCTGGACGCATTATGTTTGAAATTGGCGGTCTTCCAGATGATGTGGCTGTAAAAGCTTTGAAGCTGGCGCAGTATAAACTATCAATCAAAACCAAGATTGTTTCTAGCAATATAGGAGATGAATAGACATGAATGCGACTGAATTGCGCCAATTGTCTGTTGGCGAGATTGAAGATAAGTTATTGGATGCTCGTGAAGAGTTGATGAAATTTCGTTTTCAGCAGGTAACAGGTCAATTAACAGATACTAGCCAAATGCGTTTCGTGCGCCGTGACATTGCTCGTATGAGTACTATCATTAAAGAACTCGAAGCCGAGACTGAACTGGAAGGTGAAGCATGAACGAACGCCGTAGAATGACTGGTTTTGTAACCAGCGATAAAATGATGAAAACCGTAACGGTTGAAATTACGCGAACTTATAGACACCCTCTATATCGCAAGGTTGTTCATAGTAGCAAACGCGTTAAAGCTCATGATGAGTTAGCATGCAATATCGGCGATGAGGTTCGTATTGTTGAGAGCCGTCCGATATCTAAGACTAAACGCTGGGTTGTTGAAGAGGTTATCAAACGCGAAAAACACACTGCTGATGCAGGTGTAGAGAGTTTGAGCGGCGTAACTGCAGGAGATGTGACCGATGATACAAACTGAATCACGTTTGAAGATTGCAGATAATACAGGCGCACGCGAGATTTTGGTGATCAACGTGATGGGGGGCTCGGTTGTCAAATATGGTGGTATTGGTGATGTTGTCACTGCTACAGTGAAGGTAGCTTCGCCTCAAGGCTCAGTAAAAAAGAGTGAGATAGTGAAGGCAGTAATTGTACGCACATCTAAAGAGTGGCGACGTGATGACGGATCTCGTATTCGTTTTGATGATAATGCTGCAGTGATTTTAGATGGCGATAGCAAAAACCCCAAAGGGAGTCGTATTTTTGGTCCTGTGGCTCGCGAATTGCGAGAACATGGGTACACAAAAATCGTTTCCTTAGCCCCGGAAGCACTGTAGGATTTTAGGAGCAAAATTATGAAGAATAAAATCCGTAAAGGTGATACCGTAGAAATTATTAGCGGTCGCTTTGAAGATAAAGGAAGGCGTGGCGAGGTGATTAACGTCATCCCTAAAAAAGACCGCGTTGTTGTACAAGGCATTAACCTGCGCACTAAACACCAAGCTCAGGTGCAATCACAGGGGCGTACCATTAACCCGGGGTTGATAAAATTTGAAGGACCCATGCACATCTCTAATGTGATGTTGGTTTGCCCCAAATGTAATCAACCCACACGCATTGCGATTCAACGTGATGCGGATGGTGCTTACCGAGTTTGTAAAAAATGCGAAGCAATTATTGAATAGGGTATTGATTATGAATAAAATGAAAAAGTTTTATATCGAAGAAGCGGTACCCTCGTTGACAAAAGAGTTTGGTTATACGAGCGTAATGCAAGTGCCTGGTATCGAAAAGATAGTTGTCAATATCGGCTTGGGTGAAGCAAAAGAAAATCCTAAGGTGATTGAAGCCGCGGTTAACGATATCATGACGATAACGGGACAAAGACCCGTTCTAACAAAGTCTCGTAAAAATATCGCAAACTTTAAGTTGCGTGCTGATATTGTAATTGGCGCAAAAGTGACCTTGCGCGGCGAGAAGATGTGGGCTTTTGCAGACCGTTTAATCAATGTCGCCCTCCCACGTGTCCGTGATTTTCGTGGCATTTCACCTAACTCCTTTGATGGACGAGGTAACTATACCTTGGGTCTTAAAGACCAATTGATTTGGCCCGAGATTGATTATGACAAAATAGACAAAATGCGTGGTATGGAAGTTACCATTGTTACCACTGCAGAGAATGATGACCAAGCACGTTCATTACTGACCTTGCTTGGAATGCCCTTCAAAAAGGAAGCGTAATTATGGCAAAAAAATGTATGCAGTATCGTGATATGCGCCGCAAATACCCAACCCGTGTTCGTAACCGCTGTCAACGCTGTGGTCGTCCGCGTGGTTATATTCGGCGCTTTGGTTTATGTCGAATTTGTTTCCGTGAGTTAGCGTTAGAAGGGAAGATTCCTGGCGTTACCAAAGCTTCTTGGTAGTCGGGTAAAGGTGAAATTATGAGTTTTTCTGATCCTATTGCTGATATGCTGACCCGAATCCGTAACGCGGTTATGGTAGGTCAAGCAACTGTTGCCATGCCTAGCTCCAAGATGAAGATAGAAATAGCTAACATTCTTAAGAATGAAGGCTTCTTGGAAAAGGTTGAAGTCGTAGATGGAACACGACCCAATCAACCTGTGCTTCGTATGCGCGTAAAATATGTGGGTAAACGTCGCGAACGCCAATCGGTTTTAACCGGTTTGGAGCGAGTGAGCCGCCCTGGTCGCCGTGTTTATACCAAGAAAAATGACATCCCTTGGGTGCTTTCTGGTATCGGCATTGCTATCTTGTCTACTTCTCAGGGAGTTATGACAGGGCAAAGTGCTCGTTCGCTTGGTGTTGGTGGCGAACTCCTCTGTAAGATTTGGTAGTCGGAGGTTATAAATAATGTCTCGTATTGGACGTTTACCTGTAGACATCCCCGCGGATGTACAGGTTGATATTAAAGGGTCTTTTGTCAAAGTAAAAGGCAAAAAAGGCGAAATGCAGCGGCAGTTTTCATATTTGATGGAAATCGCTCAAGAAGATGGACAGGTTGTTGTCAAAAGAAAATCTGACCATCCGACTGAGCGGGCTTTGCATGGCACGACACGTGCTTTAATCGCAAATATGGTGGAAGGTGTTAACACTGGCTTCGAGAAAACTCTCGAATTACAAGGTGTTGGTTATCGAGCCGAAATGAAAGGCAAAGACCTTATTTTAAATGTAGGCTATTCACATCCAGTGAAAATTACTCCTGTGGACGGCATCAGTTTTGAAGCAGATCCTAAAACCAAACAGGTTAAGGTTATAGGCATCGACAAGGAAGTTGTAGGCAAGATAGCCTCTGAAATCCGTGCTGTTCGTCCACCTGAGCCATATCATGGTAAAGGAATTCGCTATTTTGGTGAACATGTCCGCCGTAAAGCTGGCAAAGCCGCCGCGAAAGGATTATAAATTATGGCTAAAAATCGTTCTAAAGCTCGTATTAGACGACACGTGCGCGTGCGTAAACACATTTCAGGAACGTCAGAACGCCCGCGCTTAAGCGTTTTTCGCAGTCTGTCAGAAATTTATGCTCAAGTCATTGATGATGAAGCAGGTAAAACTCTTGCATCAGCATCTAGCATAGACAAAGAACTGAGTGCAAAGATGAAAGATTTGAAGAAAACAGAGCAAGCTCGCTTAGTTGGTGAAGCTATTGCTGAGCGCGCAAAAGAAGCAGGAATTACCAGCATCGTTTTTGATCGTGGTGGTTTCCGTTATACAGGGCGAGTAAAAGCTCTGGCAGACGCCGCGCGTGAAGGTGGCTTGCAGTTCTAGGACTGAGTGGAGAATACTATGGCAAAATTCGATAAAAAACAGAAGTTTGAAAAAGACGATCTTGATGAACGAATGATCGAGATTGCTCGTGTAGCCAAAGTGGTCAAAGGTGGTCGCCGTTTCCGATTTCGAGCAACCATTGTAGTTGGTGATGGGCGAGGAAAAATTGGGATGGGCATAGGCAAAGCCAATACCGTTCCCGATGCTATCCGCAAAGCATCCGACCGTGCGCGTCGTGATTTACATTTTGTGAATTTGTCGGATACGACTATCTTCCATAAAGCTATTGGGCGCGTTGCTGGTGCAAGAGTTTTATTGAAACCAGCTTCCCCCGGTACAGGAGTTATTGCGGCAGGTGGCGTTCGCGCCGTTTTAGAAGCCGCTGGCGTTAAAGATATTCTAACTAAGTCTTTAGGCAGTAATAACGTGCTTAATGTGGTCAAGGCAACATTTGATGCTCTCGAACAACAAAAATCTCCCGCCGAAGAAGCCGCAAAACGCGGTAAAGACATCAAGGAACTGATTCCCTTCTGGGAACGGAGGTAATTAATCATGGCAAAGAAAACTGCTGAGAAAACATTACGCGTTACTTTGGTAAAAAGCCCGATTGGATATAACAAACGGCAAAAAGCCACTGTTCGCGCGTTAGGATTGCGCCGCATGAACCACACAGTGGAGCATGTGGATAACCCTGCTTTGCGTGGTATGCTTTTCAAAGTTAGCCACCTCATCAAAGTAGAAGAGTAGGATTTTGATATGAAATTACATGAGCTTGCGCCGAACCTTGGTGCTAAGAAAAACAGAAAACGTGTTGGACGTGGTATAGCCGCAGGGCAGGGTAAAACAGCCGGTCGTGGTTATAAAGGGCAAAAATCTCGCTCTGGAAGCGGTGGTGCTTTACATCGTCAGGGTGGTAACGTGCCTTTTTATCGCCGATTACCATTTATGCGCGGTAAAGGGATGCACGTACGTAACCGAATAGAATATAACGAAGTCAACCTCGACCAATTGGCAGATGTATTTAAAGCCGATGACGAAGTGACCCCAGAGAGCTTGCACAATGCTCGTCTTTTACGTGATGTTCGTAATCCCGTTGTATTATTAGGGCGTGGCGAACTAAGCGCAGCTTTTAAGGTGCGCGTGCATCGCGTAAGCAAAGGCGCGCAAGCAAAAATCGAAGCTGTTGGCGGTACTGTAGAGTTGATTAGCTAACTCGTTATAGCACAGGAGACTTTTATATGAAGTCAAAATTGTCTGGTTGGCGTTACCTATGGACATCTATAGATATTCGGCGTAAATTGCTTTATACGCTGGGCTTTTTAGCACTCTATCGAGTAACTGCAAATGTTCCCGTTCCTGGCGTAGATAGTGTCGCATTAGAGGCATTTCGTTCTAGTGGCGCAGGAGGAAGCATGTTCGGCTTTCTCGATCTGTTATCAGGTGGCACGGTATCGCAGTTTTCATTGCTTTCTATGGGCGTTTATCCGTATATTACCGCCCAAATTATTTTGCAATTGCTTACCCCCATCATTCCTGCTTTGCAAAAACGTATGGAAGATGACCCACGCGAAGGGCAAAAATGGATGGAGAAATGGACCTATATTTTAGCTGTTCCCATGGCTATGGTTTCTGCAATAGGTCAGGTTAATATTTTCAATTCATTTGCGACCCAAAACGGCTTAGAACAAGTTATTCCATTTGGCTTCACGGCTGGTCTTGTGCTCCCCTCATTAACCGTTCTTTTCTCAATGACGGCGGGCACCATGTTTGCAATTTGGCTTGGAGAATTGATTTCTGAATATGGAATGCGAAAACAAGGCCTTTCTCTTATCATTTTCTCTGGTATCGTTGTTAGCATGCCCAGCAATCTTGCGCGGATGATGAGCGATGACCAAAATCGCTGGATATTATTAGCAATTACAATTGTTGTTTTGATACTAACCATTTACGCGGTTGTCGTTGTTCAAGAAGGACAACGCAACGTCCCTGTTATGTACCCCGGCCGCCGAATGGGAAATCGCATGTCTATGCCCGTTAAAGGTTCTTTACCTTTGAAAGTTAATATGGCAGGCATGATCCCGCTCATTTTTGCTAGTGCAATTTTGCAGTTCCCTGCAATTGTATCTAGCTATTTTGTAAGTTCGGAAGTCAATTGGGTAGCAAGTTTTGCTCAATCAATACAAAGCACATTTGACGGCACAGGCGGCACATATTGGTTTATTTATTTCATTATGGTGGTTGTCTTCACCTTTTTCTACACCGACGTTCTCTTCGCCCAACAAAATTATGGTGAAAACTTGAAACGCATGGGCGCGCAAATACCAGGTGTTAGTCGTGGCGCACCAACGCAACGCTACCTTACTAAAGTTCAACGCCGTATTACCCTGCCAGGCGCATTATTTCTAGGCTTAGTTGCGGTCTTACCCTACATAATGAAATTTTTCATGCCAATGTCCTCACAAGGATCGGGCTTATTGCTCGTCTCCTCTGCGGGATTGCTCATTGTCGTTGGCGTAGTGCGTGATGTTTTCCAAAGTATCGACGCCGAACTTAAACTGCACGGATACCAAGATTCAATTCTTGTGAAATAGAAGAAAGCCTGAGAGGTCTCACTGCCCTCTTAGGCTTATATAGGATAAAGAGCCTCGGAACTTGTGCGCGACCTCAACTTGAGAGCCTTCGGTTAGCATTATGGCGGAGTAGGCAGTATCCCGCTTACCTGAGGAAGAAGTTTGGGCACAGCACTCAAGCCCAAAACGAGCACGAAGCGGTGCTTTAGAATCCGCAATTGCCTGTAAAAAGAATCACTCTATCAATTAGTATAAGGAGTCTGATTTTATGCCCACGTACATCGTTTTGCTCGGTGCCCCTGGAGTTGGAAAAGGAACTCAAGCAGATATATTAACTCAGAAAACTGGTTTGGTACATATTTCATCAGGTGATCTTTTTAGAGAGCATATAAAAAACAAAACAGAGCTAGGCATTTTAGCTGAAAGTTTTATGTCAAAAGGTGAGTTGGTACCAGATGACGTGACGATTGCTATGTTAGAAGAACGTCTATCGCAGGCAGATTGCGAAAAAGGTGCACTTTTAGATGGCTTTCCGAGAACGCCAACGCAAGCAGATGCGCTATCGGTTATGCTAAATGAGAAGGGTACGAGCTTAAGCATTGTTCCGTATATAACCGCCTCAGATGAGGTGCTTATCAAACGCCTTTCTGGGCGTTGGACTTGCCGAGTTGGAGGGCATGTTTACCATACGCTCTTTAGTCCTCCTCGAAAAGAAGGCGTTTGCGATTTGTGTGGAGGCGAACTTTATCAACGTGATGATGATACTGTTGAGACGGTAAAAAAACGACTTGCAATTTATAAAAAGCAAACCTCACCGCTGATTGCATATTATCATGAGCAAGGTAAATTGGTTGAAATACAAGGCGATCAACCTATTGAAGATGTAACAAAAGAGTTGCTCAGAGCCTTAGAGAGATAATTATGAATTGGGCGAGAAGAGAAATACATATTAAAAATCCTGCTGAAATTGAAATAATGCGCGAAGCAGGGCGCATTAACGCTACAGTTCATGCAACTGTGCGAGAAATGATGGAACCAGGTGTAACCACAGCCGAACTCAATGCAGTTGCAGAGGAAGTGCTGAGGAAACACAATGCTACCTCACCTTTTAAAAACTACCCCGGTCCGTACCCCTTTCCGGCATCTATTACGGTGTGCATTAATGAAGAGTTGGTACATGGAATACCGAGTAGTAAAAGAAAATTGAAAGAAGGCGATGTAGTTTCAGTTGATTGCGGTACATTCTTTGGCGGCTTTGTAGCTGATTCTGCTTTTTCAACGGGGGTTGGAAAACTTTCGAAGAAAGCGCAGAGATTGGTTGACGTGACTGAAGGTGCGTTGATGGCAGGCATTGATAAGATGCGACCAGGGAATAGAACAGGTGATGTTTCTGCCGCAATCCAAAAATATATTGAAAGTCGTGGCTTTTATCTCACTAGAGAGTATACAGGTCATGGAGTAGGACGAAAAATGCACGAGGCACCACAGGTGCCAAATTATGGCATAGCGGGGCGCGGTCTAGTTCTTCGTCCTGGGGTCACTATCGCCCTAGAACCGATGGTACTTGTTGGTACAGCGCAGACGAAAACTCTCGCTGATCAATGGACAGTAATTTCTGCTGATAGGTCATTGACGGCACACCATGAACATACAATTGCCGTAACCGAAGGAAAACCTCTAATCCTGACTGTCCTTTGACCGAAAGTAAGGAAACTGTAAAGTTAAATAAGCTAGATACTAGACGGAACGGAAGTCAGCGAGTATAATGCAGTGTTTTGGCTAAGCTGTGTTCCAGTTCTAAAGTAGGAGATGTTATTATGAAAGTGTCACCATCAGTTCGCAAGCGTTGTGCGAAATGCAAAATCGTTCGCCGCAAAGGCAAATTGTACGTTATTTGCGAAAATCCTAAACATAAACAACGACAAGGTTAGAAAATATTATGGCAAGAATCGAAGGTGTTGATCTTCCCCGTAATAAGCGGGTTGAAATTGGCTTGACCTATATCTATGGGATCGGGCGAACGCGTGCAAAGACTATCTTAGCCGCGACTAATGTGAGCCCTGACCAACGTATTCAAGATTTATCTGAAGGCGATTTAGCTCTATTGCGTGAGTTTATCAATAAGAATTATACGCTTGAGGGTGATCTTCGCCGTCAAAGGCAGATGAGTATTAAGCGATTGGTCGAAATCGGTTGCTATCGTGGTCTTCGTCACCGCCGCGGGCTGCCTGTCCGTGGACAACGCACGCGTACAAACGCGCGCACTCGCAAAGGTCCCAAAAAGACAGTTGCTGGTCGTGGTCGTCGTCGTGGCGCAACTAAATAATTTAGCGAGGAATTATGGCTAAAGCAAAAAAAACACAAAAACGCCGTGGTGGTAAGAAGACGAAACGCACATTGTCTAAAGGGCAAGTGCATATCATGGCTTCTTTTAACAATACGATTGTCACGGTGACTGATCTACAAGGAAATACCGTTGCTTGGGGAAGCGCAGGCTCTGTAGGCTTTAAAGGATCTCGTAAGAGCACGCCTTTTGCCGCTCGCTTGGCTTCAGAACAAGCTGGTAAAGCGGCTCAACAATTTGGTATTCAGGAAGTTGATATTTTTGTCAAAGGTCCTGGACCTGGTCGAGAAAACGCAATCCGTGCTATTCAGGCACTAGGGATTAGAGTCCGCTCTATTGCGGATATTACCCCGGTTCCGCATAATGGTTGCCGTCCTCCCAAGAAACGTCGCGTTTAGAAAAAATAAGGAAAGAATAGTATGGCGAAATATATAGGTCCGGTATGTAAATTATGTCGGCGTGAAGGCGAAAAGCTATTTTTGAAAGGAGAACGTTGTTTTTCTCCGAAGTGTTCGTTTGATAAACGCGATTATGCTCCCGGTCAACATGGTCGGAATATGAGCCACAGAAGAAAACGCGAGTCGGATTACGGTAAGCAATTGCGAGCCAAACAGCGCGCCCGTCGGGTTTATGGTGTTTTTGAACGCCAATTTAGCCGATATTATAAAGTTGCTTTGCAGCGTCGTGGACTAACTGGTTTGAACTTGCTTCAAATTCTTGAATCTCGTTTAGATAATGTTGTCTTCCGCATGGGATTTGCCTCCAGCCGATCAGAAGCTCGCTTAATGGTCTCTCATGGTCATTTTATGGTGAACGGTCGCCGCACTAATGTCCCCTCTATGCTTCTTTCAGATGGAGACGAAATTGCCGTGCGCGAAGGTTCTCGTAAAAAGACTTATTTCAAGACCTTGGGCGAAATTGTAGAAAAACGTAATATCCCCGCGTGGCTCGAACGAGATGCAAAAACATTGGCAGGGAAAGTTGGACGTTTGCCAGAGCGAACCGAGATTGATGGTAGCTTAAACGAACAGCTTATTGTTGAGTATTACTCACGCTAATGAAGAAGTTTATCTAAGCAGAGTTTTCTGTTTGGGTAGGGAGAGTGAACCGTGGCAGGTATCACAAATATGGTTATACCAAAGGTTGAGAGAGAGGCTGAATCTCGCAACTATAGCAAGTTTATTATTAGCCCCTTAGAGCAAGGTTACGGTGCTACTATCGGAAATTCAATGAGACGTGCCCTTTTGTCTTCATTGCCCGGTGTTGCAGTGACCTCTATGAGGATTGCCGATGTGTTGCATGAGTTTACAGATATCCCCGGTGTGCGCGAAGATGTTGTGCAAATTATGTTGCAAGTCAAGCAAATTCGCATGAAGTTAGATGGCGTAGACAGCACCCGTATGCACTTAGAAGTGCGTGGTGAGGGTGTTGTTACTGCTGCCGATATTATTGCGCCACCAGAAGTAGAAATTGTTAACCCCGAACTTTATTTGTTCACTGTGGATAATAATACTGCTGAGATGGATGTTGAATTCTCGGTGGAGCGTGGACGGGGTTATTCCCCCGCAGACGAGCGCAGTGGGCACATGTCAATTGGTGAAATGCCAGTAGATGCGTTATTTAGCCCTGTAAAACGAGTAAATTGGGATGTAACCTCTGCACGTGTTGGGCAAAGTGCCAATTATGATAGTTTGATTCTCGAAATTTGGACAGACGGCTCTATTGCTCCAGAAAGAGCTTTGAGTATGTCTGGCAAAGTGCTGATTGAGCATATACGTCATATTGCTGGTGTTAGTGAAGAAACATTGATGGCAGTAGTTGAAGAGGAAGAAGAAGAGGAGGGCATAAACAGTGAAATTGCTGAGACACCTGTAGAAGCTCTCGATCTTTCGGTACGTGTTTTCAACTCTTTGAAGCGCACAGGTATTACTACGGTTGGTGACGTGCTTGATTTGCTGGAAAAAGGTGACCAAGCAATTATGTCCATCCGCAATTTTGGTGAAAAGAGTCTTGATGAATTAGTCCAGAAGATGACAGATAAAGGTTATCTGGACAATGAAGACGATGAAGAAAGTGAAGATAACGCGGAGTAATTAAGATGCGACATCAAATATCAGGAAAGCGATTAAATCGCTCTACAGGCGCACGCAAAGCCTTGCGCCGTACCCTCATCCGTCAGCTTTTTGAGCATGAACGGATTAAAACAACAAAAGCAAAAGCTCAAGCTATTCGTGGCGAAGCTGAAAAAATGATTACTATTGCTCGCAATAGCATTGATGCTGATGATGCACAAAAAGTGCACGCACGCCGTTTGGTAGCAAAAAAATTGGGAACAAATAAAGATTTACCCAAACTCTTTGATGAGATTGCTCCCCGCTTTGTTGACCGCCCCGGTGGCTACACTCGCACCTTAAAACTCGGTCCTCGCAAAGGCGATGCGGCTGAAATGGTGCTAATTGAATTAGTAGAAGAATAAAGACAGTAGACTAGTGGATTGAGAATCAGCAAGTCAGTTTTCCTGATTGTCTGATTCCTAATTTACTAATCCATTGATTTACTGAAAGAATGGCACGTTACCAGATTATTCTTGCTTATGACGGTACCGAACTTTTTGGTAGTCAACGGCAGGCAAAAGTCCGAACTGTGCAGGGCGATTTTGAAAATGCTTTGCATAGAATAGGATGGCGAGACAGCTCCGTTCTCATGGCTGGACGCACCGATGCAGGTGTCCACGCTTCTGGGCAGGTGGTTGCTTTCGATTTTGATTGGAAGCATAGCCTCACCGATTTGAGAAATGCGCTAAACGCCACTTTACCAGCAGAGTTGGCTGTAAGCTCGGTCAAAATTGCACCGGATGATTTTCATCCGCGTTTCAATGCGACTGCTCGCTTATACCGTTATCGTATTTTTTGCCAAAAAACACGCAACCCGCTACGC
>Ga0164318_10003506_pt1 | contig 14874 bp, 11 predicted proteins | sample GuaBasSedimGuay9_FD_113734 | JGI IMG/M metagenome (GOLD analysis project Ga0164318, IMG submission 113734) | Subseafloor sediment microbial communities from Guaymas Basin, Gulf of California, Mexico - Guay9, Core 4571-4, 0-3 cm | ecosystem: Environmental > Aquatic > Marine > Hydrothermal vents...
CATACCCAAAAAGAAAAAAAAACAAATGAAAAGGTGACATTTCTAAAAAACGTAAAAGGTGACATTTCTATAAACTTGACACACAGTGAATATGCCTTCTTTACATAAAAAAGCTGTTTTGATATAATATATGATTAATAATAAAGTGATGACTAAAGTGGTTATCCGAAAAAGTTGCCTTTGGCCGGGCTTATCGCTATGAACGTTTCGCGCGGCTTTAGGTGTAGCGGCTGTCTTATTGAAGACAGCGTGTAAAAAGGAGAGAAGAATGAATAACAGCACAGAAATGAAAAAAGAAGTAATCGAAAATTATAAAATGCATGACAAAGACACCGGTTCGACAGAAGTTCAGGTGGCGATAATGACAGCGAGGATAGTTCACTTAACCGAGCATCTTCGTGAACACAAGAAGGATCATAATTCGCGTCGCGGCTTGTTAAAGTTAGTTGCCCAGCGAAGAAAACTACTTGATTATCTGAAGAGCAAATCAGTCAGCAGATACAAAAAACTTATCGAAGCGCTCAAGTTGCGCAAATAAAAAAACAAAAGCGGGCCGCGGGAATTTCCCGCGGCTGCGCCGTATACGAGCACGATATGTCGAGTGAAAAATATTGTTGAAGACATTGTGTCATAACCCGTCTTTATTTTTTTCATTAATTTTTTATACATTATTTTGTTTCGACACATATCTCAATAATCAGACATTAACTGATCGTGTGCGGCGTTTCCGTATTAAACTCAAAACACAGGAGTAAAAATGACACCAATAAAAGTGGAAACGTCATTTCTTGGTCAAACACTTTCGTTTGAAACAGGAAAAATCGCGCGACAAGCGCATGGAGCTGTTATGCTTCAACATGGAGATTGCGTAATCCTCGCAACAGCAGTATCACCGGACGAACGTCGTGAAGGTCTCGACTTTTTTCCTTTAACAGTAGATTATCGCGAAAGGTTTACCGCAGTCGGGAAATTTCCCGGGGGCTATATCAAACGTGAAAGTCGTCCTACTGAAAAGGAAATTCTTACTATGAGATGTGTTGATCGACCTATGCGACCTCTTTTTCCTAAAGGATATCTGAATGAAGTTCAGATTATGATTCAGGTTTTATCGGTTGATTCTAATGAAGATCCTGATGTTCTTGCAATGTGCTCGGCATCAGTCGCTGTCTGCCTTGCAGGCGTTCCTTTCGCGGGACCTATGGGTGCAGTCCGTGTGGCTAAAATAAATGGAGAATTTAAAATTAATCCTACAAATTCTGAACGCGAAAACGCATCGTTGGAATTCGTTATTGCCGGTACACGTGATAAAGTAGTTATGATTGAAGGCGAAGCTGATCAAGCGCCGGAAGCTGATGTTCACGAAGCAATTTGTATCGGGCACAAAGCTTTACAGCCGCAAATTGATTTACAGGAAGAATTAATTAAAAAAGCCGAAGTTGTTACGCGTGAATACACACCTGTGCTTCCGAGTGATAAAATTAAATCAATTTGTGCTGAATTGAAGAGCAAAATTGCTGAAACACTTAATGTACCGGGTAAGCATGACAGAAACAGCACACTTCGTGAAATTAAAGATAATTTAATGACAATGTTGAAAGAAAATGAAGAGTTGGCAGATGAAGATCCGGCTACTTTCCCAATGGCTTATGATGATCTTATCGGTGAGTGTATGCGCGAAAAGATCCTCAAAGATAAAAAACGTGTTGACGGGCGAGGACTCGATGATATCAGACCAATTTCCTGTGAAGTAGGTCTGTTGCCGAGAACTCATGGCTCAGCCCTGTTTACAAGGGGTGAAACACAAGCGCTTGCAGTAACTACGCTTGGCACCGGTGATGATGAGCAAAGAATTGAAACACTTTCCGGTGATGGGAAAAAAAGGTTTATGCTTCATTACACTTTTCCGCCGTATTCAGTCGGTGAGGCAAGAATGCTGCGCGGGCCCGGTCGCCGTGAAATCGGTCATGGTAACCTTGCTGAACGAAGTCTTAAAGGCCTTGTACCGAAAGATTATAAATATACAATTCGTATAACGAGTGATATTACCGAATCTAACGGTTCGTCTTCAATGGCATCAATTTGTGGCGGGTGTCTTTCGATGATGGATGCCGGAATACCAATTGAAACTCCTGTTGCGGGAATTTCTGTCGGCTTGATTGAGGACGGCGATAACAAAGTTCTTTTAACTGATATCGTTGGCGATGAAGACCATCACGGAGATATGGATTTTAAAGTTGGTGGGACAGAAAAAGGAATTACAGGTGTGCAGGTTGATTTGAAAATTCATGGTTTGGAACCGGAATTCATTGCTGAAATCCTTGAAAAATCAAGACAGGCAAGAATGAAAATTCTCGGGATTATGAAAGAAACTCTTGCAGCACCCCGCGATGAAATATCTAAGTATGCTCCGGCAATTGTTACTACAAAAGTTCCCGTTGCTAAAATCGGAACTATAATCGGGCCGAGTGGCAAAAACATCCGTAAAATTCAGGAAGAAACTAATTGTCATATTTCTATAGATGATGACGGAACAGTGCAAATTGCTGCTGATTCTCTCGAAGCCGCTGAGGCAGGCAGAGCTATGGTGGATGGAATGATTGCTGAAGCAGAACTTGGTAAAATATATGAAGGACCTGTTGTTCGTCTTATGAATTTTGGAGCTTTTGTGAAAATTCTTCCTGAAATTGACGGAATGGTTCATATCAGCCAAATTTCAGAAGAAAGAATCGAAAAAATCGAAGATGCACTCAATATCGGCGATATGGTTAAAGTTCGTGTTATGGAGATCGATGATAAAGGCAGAGTAAACCTCACAATGAGAAACCTCGATAAACCTTTTAACCCGGACGATGTTCCTAAACGCCGTCCGTCATCCGGACGGGACAACAGGCATTCCGGTGATCGTCACAGAAGCCATCGCTAAATAGAATAGCGAATTATATTTTAACTTGGTAATTTCGGGATTGAATTCTCGAATTACCAAATTAAAATGAATGTAACACATTAAATTAACGTCAAAGGAACAAAGAAATAAATGGATACACCTGAATTGCAAATAAAATTTCTGGATAATGGTAATGATTTGCCGGTTCCACATTACCAAACCGAAGATGCAAGCGGAATGGACCTCTATGCGGCAGTAAATGAACCGGTATCTCTCGAACATGGCGAGATTGCATGTATCCCCACCGGAATTGCTATGGCTATTGAGCCGGGATATGAAGCACAAGTAAGACCGAGAAGTGGTTTGGCAATAAAATTTGGAATAAGCATTGTAAATTCACCGGGTACTATTGACGCGGATTATAGAGGAGAAGTCGGAATTATTCTTATAAATCTTGGCAAAAATGCTTTTGTGGTTAAACGCGGAATGCGAATCGCTCAACTTGTAATTCAGCCGGTTTGCAAAGTAAATGTTACTGTAAAAAATGAATTGAGCGAGACTGATCGGGGAGCAGGTGGATTTGGACATACAGGTCATTGAGGATTGACGAATAAAGTTACATGATACCAACACATGATTTAACAAAGAACTGGAGAATAAAAAAGGAGATGTTATGGGAACTAAAATAAACAAAATCAATAATATTATATTTTTTATTGCATCTGTACTCTTATTGTTTTTTTCTGCAGCGACATACATAAACGCAAAAAATGTTGAAGAGAATATTGAAGAAGTAACGGACATTAAACCAATAGATAGAAAGGGAGAAATAAAAATCCCCACAGTTCTTGATGTAAAAAGATCTATTGCAGAAATGGAAAAAGACGGGGTTACAATATTTACAAGAGTATTTAATATTGATCGCAGCGCAGGAATACAGGAACTTTTCCAGAAATGCAGAGATACGGATAAGGCAGTAAAAGATGCCGGAACGAATCCGACCACAAAAAAATTGATGGAATCTTATGCAACCCGAAAGTATAAAAAAGCTCATCGCAAGTTGCAAAAAATTCAAGGCAAGTATTTTGAAGTTATCGGTCCTGAACGCATTAAAAGGCTTGAAAAAGGCAGGTTTATTAAAAAATCATTCCTACCGGAAATGAAACAAATACTCCGCGCTGCAGATGCCGCGTTTGAGAAAACAGTTGGTAATCTTCGTATGTCTTTATTTATTGATTGGTCAAAAGTTCCGGGAAGAATTTATGTGATTGTTGAACCCGAAAATTGGCTGCTTGTCGGTGGGTTAAACGCCAGATCAGATGCCGTACAGACAGTTATTGCCAAACCGGAAACCCGGGAATTTTATCTCTTTGCCGGTGATAAAATTTATGATTATGCCGACCAGGCAATTAAATATAGTGTTGCCAAAGTTATTTATCAAGAATACGCGAAAATTATTTCCGGAAAGCCTGACGCAAGACTTCCATTTTATTTTCTCGAGGGAGCCGCTGCTGAAGCGGGTGGTACGGAAGCAATTATTACTGCTGCGGGACCCAAACAGGTACAAGTAGTTAGAATATTCGGGAAAACAATTAAAGTCAAGCGACCTAAAAAAGGAATAATGTTACCGCTACGCAAAAAGAATTTATATTCTCTTGATGAACTAATTAAGTTTACAAGAGACCCGTCTCAAGGAGAAGCAAAGTATTATTTTTTACGACAAACGAAACAATTAATTCAAACGCTTCGTGACAAAGCGCCGTTATCATATATTTGTTTTGTCAGAGCGCTTTCCTCAGGAAAAGAATTTAAAAAAGAAATCGGTCTTTCGTATATGGAAATGCAGAGAGATGTAGAGGGGAGAGAAGTAAAAATACCAGCTAAAAAGAAAAAGAAGAAAAAACAGCCTGACTGGTATTCGCGCACTAAACAAGGAGAGGAAAAAGTCGACCCTAAATATAAAGATTACGCAAGATTCTCTAAATATATGAATGCGATTTTTAATAAATTAACAGAAGAATATATGGCCGAACAATGGAAAAAGCAAAAAGCGGAAAAAGCAAAAAAAGCTAAAGAAGCAAAAAAAGCTAAAGAAGCAAAAAAAGCTGAAATCGAAACCAAAGGAAAAGTTTCGAAAGAATCTAAAAAGCCCGGAAATAATTTAAAAAAAACTGAAACATCAAAGTAATTTCCTGAGTAATATTATAATGTAACGGAGAAATATTATGAAAAGTTCATCAAAAATATTTTTAATCGCTATCACTTTCTTTATGTTCGGCGCTTATGCTAAAGCAGAAAATGAAGCTGATCTTATCCCCGAAGACACTATGAAAGATTCTTCGGTCACTAATTCTGAAGTCGCCAAAACAGAAGAAGTGAAAATAGAGGAAGCGACTCCACAGAAAAAATTCAGAGTACCCTCTTTAAAAGATATTGGAATGGAAGTGAAAGAAAAGCAAAGCGGACTCAAAAACAAAGAATATTTATACTGTTTAAAATTGCTTAAATTGAATGACCTTAACAGTATTAAAGATTTTTACAGTAAATTTAGAGAAATTGATAAATCGGTAAAAACAATTGGAAAGAGTTCTTCAACAAGCCGCTTTATTAAAGAAAGTAAAACTTCAGCTTTTAAAAAGAAACACGGGAAACTAAAAGTTGAAAAAGGAGAACATTTTGTAATAGTTTATCCCGAATATATTTCTGTTGGGAAGAAGAATTCTTTAACAAAAAAACAAACGGATGAAACTGTCGGAATAGAGAATATACTTTCAAAAGCCGATAACGCATTTGATGAAACAGCAAAACTGGTTTTGATCGATAAATTTATTAATTGGGCAGGTAAAGTTCAAGGTAAAATATTTATCGTTACTGATGAAAATTTATGGCGACTCGTTCGACCGGGAACGGCAAAAGCGCGACCAGATCAAATTGTAGTCACAAAAGATAAAAATAGAGAGTTCTTTGTTTATATTAATCCAAAAACATTCGATTCAGCTCCGGACGCGATTGCTTATGCCGTTTCACAATTGGTTCTTAAAGAGTACAGTAGAGCGGTATCAAGAAAAAGCGAATCTAAACTTCCGCTTTTCTTTCTTACGGGCGCGGCATTTAATATTTCAGAACTTGATTCAGTTATATTTGAAGATGGACCTAAGCAGCTTAATAAATGGAATGGTAAGGAAATCACCACAAAATCAATAAGAGAACTCAGAAAACGTTCCGGCAAACTGAAGCAGCTCCCATTATCAAAAAAAGACCTTTTAAAATTAAGCAAGATAGTAACGGCTCTTAGATATCCAAAGCACGGAGAAGATGTGTATTATTATTCCAGACAATCATCAGCTCTATTAAAATATCTTGAAAATAATGGTATGCTGCCCTTTATTATTATGACAAGAAAGCTTGCGCAAGGGGATGCTTTTGATAAAGCCTTTGATGATGGATATGTAAATCTTAGAGACAAACTTTCCGGAAAAGAAAAGAAAGGGTCTAAAAAGAAAAAAAATAAGAAATCTAAAAAATCTAAAAAAGAACAACAAAAAGAAGCCGAACAACAAAAAGAAGCTAAAGATACTCTGAGCGGATACAAAGAACTTAACAGTCAGGCTGAAGAGGTTATTTTCTTTCCGCTGACTAAAGAATATCTTAAAGGAGAAATGATGGATAAAAAGAAAAATACTAAATCCAAAAGACGCAAAAGATAATTAATCGGAAATGTGAAAATTATAGATCAAACCTTTAAATTTAAAATCCAATGACCATTGTACTTGTTAATCCGGAAATACCTCAAAACACAGGGACAATAGCCAGGTTATGCGCGGTTACAAATTCAACTCTTGAACTTGTTCACCCACTGGGATTTAAAATCGATGATAAACATTTACGACGGGCAGGACTTGATTACTGGAAATCAGTTGATGTTCGCGAAATAAAAAGTATAAACAGTTTTAAGGAAAAAAGGCGGCAGGATTTAACTGATAAAAAAGGCCGTTACTTTTATCTTACAAAGCATGCCGATAAATTTTATACTGAAATAAACTGGCATAAAGACGATTTCATGGTTTTCGGATCGGAAACATCAGGACTCAATTTCGATGTACTTGATATTCCTGAAGAAGCCATGCTTAGAATTCCACAGATTAAGAATCAAAGATGTCTTAATCTGGCGAATGCGGCATCAATTGTGCTTTATGAAGCATTAAGACAGCAAAACTTCTATGGAATGGTTTAATAATTCCTTAGAATTTATTTAGCAGGAAATAGAAAGTAATATAACGAATAACAAATTATTAAAATGAAAAAGATATTTTTTTTCTTACTTATAGTTATTGCAGGATTTTTGGCTTATATTTATTATCATGAACCTTTTTCCGAAAAGTATGTAAAAGCGAAAACAATGTGTGAACTTGGTGATTATAATAAAGCATTGCCAACTCTTAAAAAGGCAGTTGATAAATTTCAGAATACATCTGAATATCCCGACGCAGTTTATTGGCTTGCCAAATGTGAGACAGCGATAAGCCCGACAAATGTTGAACGTTGGCAGACAGTAATAAATTTAAGTACTAACAAGGCGGAAATAATTGAAGGCAGGTATTATCTTACGAAAAACAGTAAGGATAAAATTAACGCAATGGAATGCTTTATTAAGGATTATCCTGACAATCAGAAATCTAGAGAATTTATTCTTGATATTGCTAAAGATGCTGAAGCTAAAAATGATGTCGCAAAAAAACGTGAAGTATGGCAAATGTTAGTTGATGAGTATAGTGATTCTCTTGAAGCGGCAAAAGTAATTGACGAACTTGGTGACCTTAATACTGCACAAATGTTTTCTTTAAAACCACTGCCATATACTATTTATCATACGGTTGAAAAAGGAGAATATTTAAGCACAATAGCCAAAAAAGAGAAAACTTTCGTTGAATCCATTAAAAGAATTAACAGCTTGTCAAGTGATAGAATACGTCCTGGAGTGAAACTTAAAATTGATAAATCTAAATATTTTTTAGATGTAGATATCTCTGATAATACGTTAAAGATTTATAGAGTGTTTCAAGGCATCACAAATTTTGTTAAAAGATATTCTGTTGGAACCGGCAAAACGGATAATACCCCGCGCGGTATTTATAAGATCAATCTAAAACAGAAAAATCCTATTTGGTATAAGCCGGGAGGCAAAGCTATTCCTTACGGTTCAAAAGAAAATCTTCTCGGTACAAGGTGGATGGGCATCGACTGTCCGGGCTTTGGTATTCATGGAACTTGGGACCCAAAGAGTGTTGGTATAGCTTCAAGCGCGGGATGTATTCGTCTTGTTAACAAAGATGTTGAAGAAATTTATGATATAGTGCCTTTTGGAACAATAGTTAACATTCATAATTAAAATATTATGCTGACTTATGACTTTGAAAAACCAATAGTTGATCTCGAAAAGAAAATCGATGAACTTAAAAAATACGCCGATGAAGTTCAAATCGATGCTTTTGAAGAACTTAAAAGCCTTCAAAATAAAAGAGAGACTGTTTGCAAGCAAGTCTATGATAATCTGGCTCCTTATCAAAGAGTTCAGGTCGCAAGACATCCAAATAGACCTTACACACTTGATTATATTAAAATGCTTTGCAATGACTTTGTAGAACTTCATGGAGACAGAAGATTCTCCGATGATCAAGCGCTCGTTGGGGGACTTGCGACAATTGATGGAAGACAATTAATGATTGTCGGTCATCAGAAAGGACGAGATACTAAAGATAATATTAAACGAAATTTCGGAATGGCTAATCCGGAAGGATATAGAAAAGCAATGAGACTTTTTGAACTGGCTGATAAGTTTAACATCCCTATCCTCGCATTAATTGATACTCCGGGCGCTTATCCGGGAATCGGTGCGGAAGAGAGAGGGCAGGCAGAAGCTATTGCCGTTAATCTTCGGGAAATGATGGGAATTGGAACCCCGATCGTTTGTGTGGTCATCGGCGAAGGCGGAAGTGGAGGGGCTCTTGGCATCGGCATCGGCAACCGTGTACTTATTATGGAAAATTCTTATTATACTGTGATTTCACCGGAAGGCTGCGCCGCTATCCTTTTCAGAGACGCCGCTCGCGCTTCTGACGCGGCAGAAGCAATGCGTATCACAGCAAAATATTTGCTTGAATTTGGCATTGTTGAGGATATTATTCCTGAACCGGTTGGCGGTGCGCATCGTAATCACGAACTTGCGGCGAAATTTTTCAAGGAAAAAGTTATTAAACATTTTGATGAATTATCAGGAATGACGCCTGATGAACTTAAAGAATCGCGCTATCAAAAATTTAGAAAAGTAGGTGTCTTTTCAGAATAAAAGGTATCGGATAATTATTTAAAATATAAAATTAATTATGATTGAAATCCGAGGCGCCAGAGAACATAACCTGAAAAATATTGATGTGGATATCCCACACAATAAACTGGTCGTTATTACAGGCCTTTCAGGTTCGGGGAAATCGAGTCTTGCTTTCGATACACTTTTCGCCGAAGGCCAAAGAAGATTTGTTGAAAGTTTATCGGCTTACGCGCGTCAATTCCTTGGAATTATGCAGAAGCCCCGTGTGGAACATATATCAGGATTATCGCCGGCTATCGCTATTGAGCAACGAAATCGTTCAACGAGTTTAAGATCGACTGTTGGCACTTCAACAGATATTTATGACTATCTGAGATTACTTTACGCGCATATCGGAATTCCTCACTGTCCGGATTGTGGAAATCCAATTACTCCGCAAACTACAGAAGAGATTATTAACTCAATTCTTGATATTGAGGAAAAATCTAAAATTCAAATCCTTGCACCGGTGGTTGGCGGAAGAAAAGGAGAACATAAAGACATTTTTGACAGAGCAAGACGCAGCGGCTTTGTCAGAGTTAGAATTAATGGAGAAATTTGCCTTATTGATGAAGCGAAAATTACTGAAAAAAATAAAAAACATTCTATAGAAATTATTGTCGATAGAATTATTATTAAACCTTCGGTAAAAACAAGACTCGCTGATTCTGTTGAGACGGCGCTTCGCATCGGCAACGGTAAAATTATTGTTGCAACTGAAAAAAAAAATACAAAAACTTCATCCACAAAGTTAAACTCGCTTCAGCCGGGAGATATTCTTTATTCAAAAGCTTTCGCTTGTGAACATTGTAATAGTAATTATGAATTCGAACAGTTGACACCAAAAATTTTCTCGTTTAATAGCCCGTATGGTATGTGCAAAACATGCCACGGCCTCGGAATTGATTTAAAACACTGGGCTGATTTCAAACCTTGTAATGACTGTAATGGCACACGACTAAAGCCTTACAGCCGTGCGGTTACTGTTCGCGGGAAGAATATTGTTGAGATTACCGGTCTTTCAATTGATAAATGTTACAAATTCATTGATGAATTAAATTTATCTAATGAAGAAGAGAAAATTGTCGGTGAAGTTTGTAAAGAAATAAAAAATAGATTGCAATTCTTGATCGATGTCGGTCTTGATTATATTTCACTCTCAAGAAGAAGCGGCTCGCTTTCAGGCGGAGAATCTCAAAGAATAAGACTCGCATCGCAAATAGGAACAGGCCTTACCGGTGTTCTTTATGTTCTTGATGAGCCGACAATCGGACTGCATATGCGCGATAACGAAAAACTCCTTGCTACGTTGATTCATTTGCGTGATCTTGGTAATACTGTCGTTATTGTTGAGCATGATGCTGAAACCATATCAAAAGCCGATTATCTGATTGACCTTGGGCCCGGAGCCGGAGTTCATGGTGGCCATCTTCTTCATCAGGGTTCAATAAAGAAGCTTCTTAACAATAAAAAATCTCTCACGGCAGCTTATTTAACCGGAAAACGAGGAATCCCGATCCCGCCTGAGAGAAGAAAGCCCGACAGTCAAAAAATGCTTACTCTTAAAGGTGCAACTCATAATAATCTTAAAAATATTTCTATAAATATACCGCTTGGATTGCTAACTTGTGTTACAGGTGTCTCCGGTTCAGGTAAATCATCTCTTATTAATGATACTCTTTTACCGGCAATGAAGCGGGAAATTTATGGTTCCGATATCGTTTCCGGCGATTATAAATTAATTGTCGGCACGGATAAAATTGATAAAGTTATTGTCGTTGACCAGGCGCCGATTGGAAGAACTCCGCGTTCGAATCCTGCCACTTACACAAAAGTTTTTACCCATATTAGAAATCTTTTTGCGAAACTTCCGGAAGCGCGCGCGAGAGGATATTCTCCCGGTAGATTTTCTTTTAATGTTAAAGGAGGACGATGTGAGGCATGTGAAGGCAAAGGGGTTAAACAAATTGAAATGCATTTTCTTCCGGATGTTTATGTAACTTGTGACACGTGTCTTGGAAAAAGATTCAATAAAGAAACGCTGGAAATCTCGTTTCACGGCAAAAATATCGCTGAAGTACTTGACATGACAGTCGAAGAAGCGTATCATTTCTTTAGCAAAGTGCCTGTAATTAAAAATATTCTTAATACTCTAATTGATGTGGGACTTGAATATATTACACTCGGCCAACACGCAACTACTTTGTCCGGAGGGGAAGCTCAACGGGTGAAGTTATCAAATGAACTCGCAAAACGAGAAACAGGAAAAACATTTTATATTCTTGATGAACCGACTACAGGACTTCATTTCGCGGATGTAGATAAATTAATCGCGGCGCTGCAGCGAATCGTTAATTCCGGAAATACTGTTATCGTTATTGAACATAATATTGATGTTATAAAATGTGCGGATAATATAATCGACCTGGGACCGGAAGGGGGAGATAATGGTGGTTATGTTATCGCGTCAGGCACACCGGAGAAAGTGGCTTATAATTCTAAGAGTTTTACGGGTGAATATATTTCGCGCGCTTTAAATGATAATAATAAATCAGCGGTTAATGCCGCTTAATCAAAAAACGGATAAACAAAATGAAAAATGAAGGATTTGTAGAAAAAACTAAAAGCCAATTCTTTAATCCATTCCTGCAAATTATCGGCTTCTTTTCGAGAGACGTGGGGATAGACCTCGGCACCGCTAATACTATTCTTTATGTTAGAGGTGAAGGGATCGTACTTGATGAACCAAGTATTGTTGCTATTCGTAATAGAACTCATGAAGTTCTCGCTGTCGGTAATGAAGCTAAAAGAATGGTTGGTAGAACTCCGGGCTCTATTGACGCAATTCGCCCAATGAAAGATGGCGTTATCGCTGACTTTGATATTACTGAGAGTATGCTTAGATATTTCATTAGAAAAGTGCACGATAGACGCACTCTCATCTCGCCAAGAATCGTTATCGCGGTTCCATCCGGTATTACCGAAGTTGAAAGACGAGCTGTTAAAGACTCGGCTGAACGAGCAGGCGCACGGAGAGTTTATTGTATTGAAGAGCCTATGGCTGCGGCGATAGGAGTCGGACTGCCTGTTCACGAACCCGCGGGAAATATGATTATTGATATCGGCGGTGGAACGACTGAAGTGGCGATTATGTCATTATCAGGTATCGTCTTCTCAAAATCAATTCGCGTTGGCGGCGATGAAATCGATGAGGCTATTGTCGAATATATGAAACGTGTTTACAACTTGATAATCGGGGAAAGAACCGCTGAAGAAATTAAAATCCAGATCGGTTCCGCTTATCCTCTGGAGCCGGAATTGGAAATGGAAGTCAGAGGACGGGACATCGGCGCGGGACTCCCTAAAACTATTATGATTACAAGCCAGGAAATTAGACAAGCTATGAGCGACCCGGTTGAAAGTATTGTTAGCGCTGTTCGTTATACTCTTGAAAGGTGTCCACCGGAACTATCGGCCGATTTGATCGACCGCGGATTAGTTCTTGCCGGCGGCGGCGCTCTTATGAAAGGCCTTGATAAACTTATTGAAGAAGAAACCGGATTGGCAGTTAATATTGCCGATAATGCTCTCACGGCTGTTGCTCTCGGAACGGGTGTGATTATTGACGACGAAGATCTTCTCAGAAAAGTCGCTATCACAAGTCTTTAAAACGTATGAGAAAAATTTATCTGCTTTCTCTTGTCCTTTTTATGTGCTTGCCTATACAAGCAGGCTGGGATGATATAAAATCGAAATTATCTTTGGCGCCTAACAATTATGCTGAAAGTGAAGCTAATATAGATCCAAAAACTTTTCTTACGTCAACAAATATATGGTTTGTTGTAAAAGCGGTAAACGTTTCAACTTACTCTCATAACAAAAATTTCTCTGTCTATTTAAAAAATTCCGTTGAAACCTTTCTTGATAAATTATCAATTAATTTTAATATTACGATTCCTAAAGACTTTCATTGTAAATTATTCGCTTTTGATACTCAAAAGAAAATGATGAACTACCTTTCCGATTCTATCTCGGGTATTGATGTGGAAAGATGGCACGAAAATGAATCACTGCTTACATATAGATTTTCAGAAAAACATAAATTGCGCAGAAAAGTTTTTCAAGATGATATCCCTTATTTACTTACCCTTGCTGTTCTTAACAAAATTGACTCTAAAAACAAAATTCCGGAAACTCTTAAAATCGGATTTGCTCTCTCAATGGAACAATCTGTCTCAAACAAATTGAAAAACTTGAGCTATAATTTAAATAATGATAACGAAAAGTGGATTGATTATAAAACTTTGTTCAATGTACATTTTGACGCTTATGATGAACCGGAGTTTATTAATGATATTGAAGGCGAATCAACTTTGTGGGCTATGTTTATTAGAAATAAACTTACTTCTCAACAAACCGGAAAATTGATTCATAATTTGGCGAATGGCGCTGATATACAAAAAACTTTCGCTAAAAACTTCAACGTGGGAATGTTTGATACAATGCCACGCCTTGAAGAACACGCGCGCGAATGGCTGAACGAAGAATTTCCTGCTGAAGACAGAACAACCTTTTATTTGTCAAAAACAAATAAGAATATGATTATTCTTTCTTTTGCGGGTTTGATCTTTATTGTTTTTATGACCGTATTTTATAAATGGCTAAAAGAATTAGTCCGATAAGCCGACATTTTTTTCTGCCTTTTTCACTTCATCTCTGCACAATTTAATTACATTTTCACCAATCGTGTTTTTAAATTTATTATAAACAGACTCGGTTCTTTTACTAAAAAGTTCAAGCTCTTTTTTTGACGGTTTCGTTACTTTCATCCCTGAATCAGTTAACTTTTTGACTAAAATATTATCTTCATTTTGAACATAGTCACGCTGATAATTCATAGCGTCTTTTGCACAAGCTTTAATTATTTTTCTTTCATCTTCAGTCAGCGAATTCCATTTATTACCGCTCATTACCAATATTATCGGATCATAAGCGTAATTCCATAACGTTACATATTTTTGAACTTCATAAAGTTTGCTTGAATAAATTATTGATAAAGGATTCTCCTGACCGTCAACTGTTCCTTGAGCAAGAGCGGTAAACACTTCGCCGAAATTCATAGTGCTTGGATTCGCTCCGAGCAGTTTAAAAACAGTAAGAAATAATTTTGTGCCCGCGACACGAATTTTAAGCCTTTTCATATCTTCCGGTGATTTAACCGGTAATTTATTATTTGTCAATTGTCGAAAACCATTTACTCCAAATGCTAATACTTTTATATTTTTTTCTTTTAACCATTCAGCGGATTTATCTCCCATAACACCATCACATACTTTGTTGGCAACCTGATGATTCGGAAACATCCACGGCAAACTGAAAACATCAAATCGGGGATCAATATGCAGAGCCAGAATAATAGGGGATACAAGCATCAGGTCTATTGCTCCGGTCTGCAGCATTTGAAGTTCAGTTTTTTGATTTCTGTTAGCTAACTGACCACCGGGGAACACCTGTACTTTTATTTTGCCAATCAACTTTTTATTTACAGATTTTGCAAACTTCTGCGCGCCGATATCCCAGCTTGATCCCGGGGAGGTAATATGGCTTAATCGCAACCGCAATG
>Ga0164318_10003507_pt1 | contig 14873 bp, 12 predicted proteins | sample GuaBasSedimGuay9_FD_113734 | JGI IMG/M metagenome (GOLD analysis project Ga0164318, IMG submission 113734) | Subseafloor sediment microbial communities from Guaymas Basin, Gulf of California, Mexico - Guay9, Core 4571-4, 0-3 cm | ecosystem: Environmental > Aquatic > Marine > Hydrothermal vents...
CCCCAAAGCGGTCGGGACCAAGAATAGGTGTGGTGGGTATTCCGCCGATATTCACTGACTTTTATGAGTATATTGAGGGTGAACTGGGTCTTGAATGTGTCTATATTGAGGTAGCCAGGCAGTTTGCTTTACCTTTTGGAGGTGACGATATAGTTGAGGCGTATAGGAGATATACATATCCATATGGTATCTTCGCACGAATTGAGGATATAGAGAGGGAGGTTGCGAGGAGAGCAATAAATGGTATTATACATTATGTTCAGGGCTTCTGCTTCAGGCAGGTAGAGACAATGATATTGAGAAGGCGTTTAGAACTACCCATATTGCAGATAGAGGGCGACAGACCCGGCACTCTGGATGAAAGGACAAAGCTTCACCTTGAGTCGTTTGCGGAGATGCTATCTTAGGTTCATTTGTTCCTTATTGGTTTCATTAAAATATATTCAGATGCAGATATTCCAGCGATGGTGCCATCGCCAACAGCGGTTGAAATCTGCATTATACTACCTGCTCTTATATCACCAGCAGCGAAGATACCATCCTGCGAAGTAGCCATATCTCTGTCTGTTATTATAAACCCTCTTTCATTGCATCTGACGAGATTTGTAAACGGCTCTGATTGAGGAGTCCTTCCCACTGAAACGAAAACTCCATCAATATCTATTTCTTCGCTCTGGTTTGTCTTAAGGTTTTTGGTGATGACACCTGTTACTCTGTCATTACCCTGTATTTGAACTATGGAGTAAGGTAATCTGAACTCAATCTTGGTATTAGATTTTGCTCTTTCCTGGAGTATCAGGTCTGCTGTCAGTTGTTCTTGTATTTCTACCACATAGACCTTCTCTGCATAGTTTGCGATGTGAATTGCCTCGGTGATAGCAGAATTTCCTCCACCTGCGATGAGAACTGTTTTGCCCTTATAAAGGGGTCCATCACAGGTGGCGCAGTATGATACGCCTCTGCCGAAGAATTCCTGTTCACCAGGGATACCCATTTTTGCTGGTTTGGAACCGGTGGCAATTATGATTGCCTTTGATAGAATATTGTCGTTGTTTGTCTGAATGGTGTATTTTCCGTCTGCTAACCTAACACCCTTCGCCTCTGCTACCACTGATTGAGCACCGTGTCTTTTTGCCTGGTCTGCCATGTTTTGAGCCAGTTGAGGACCTGATATCTTATCACAGCCGGGGTAGTTCTCAATCTCGCTCAAGTAGTGTAGGTAGCCACCAAGGAGCCCTTTTTCAATTATGAGGGTGGAGAGATTGTTTCTGCAGGTGTAGATTGCGGATGTCAGACCTGCTGGACCGCCGCCCACGATTACTACATCAAATTCGGTATCTTTCATATACTTACCTCCGATACGAGCAATGAGTAATAAGCAGTTGAAGTTAGGTTTTACGCATATTATTGCAATTATATCATAAGCAGTGGGATTCTTAAGGCGGATAGATAATCACTGTTTATGTCTTAATTTGTTATCTATCTGAGGAGTTCTGTAATTCTTCTGGCGAAGAATGGTATTAAAGCAATGGGCAGGTAAGAGAATATCATAGGAATAATATAGGATACTCTCTCTTTTCTTGTTATGGTGGGGTATTCTTCGGGTGGAGGGTTGGCTAAGATGTTTCGCATGAAGTTGAGTGCAGGGGAGATATGTATGAGCATTGACAGGGTGAATATAAGGGCGAGTATTATATTTGCACAAGCGAAGATAGTTGAGATAATCATCAATCTGCCGATGAATGAGATGGCGGGGGGAAGACCTATCAATGATATTATGCCGTATCTGACTACTCCTGACAGACGGGGATGATTAATCCACAGGGTGGTTCTGGCAAGAGGACCCTTTATCTCCTGCGGGATGATAAGTGAGAGAACCATAAGGGTGGGCGGTAATATAAGCATATCAGAGAATAGTATTAAAAGGGCGCCTATTGTTGAGATGCTTGACTTGAGCCAGACACCAATAATAGCAGTGAGAACGCCTGCTGATGCTATACCCAGGATAAGGGGGGTATCCTTTCGGGTGATGATATATGCCTCCAGGGCAATTAATCCGATGACCAGTATCCACAGCCCTGTATGGGTTTTGAAGGGGAGGAAAATTGTGAATAGAAGGAGAGTAAAGAAGTATGCGGGTATGAGCTCAGCATTCACTCCTTTGTATGCACCATCCGGCTTTATTGATTTGTTGGATATTATAAATGGTATAGATATGAATATTATAAGAGCGAGGGTTGATAGGGCAGATAGCGTTGATATTAGGGGTAGTGAACGCAGGTCAAGCCAGGAGAATAGGAAGGGCAGTAATAAGACAATAGATGCTATGATGAGCCAGTTTGCATAGCGTGTGAGTTTTGCTTCTGGGGTAGTTGTGTTAATAGTAAATGAAACGGTAAGGACAGCAGGTATGAGGGCGATTATTGATGGTTTCAAGATGGCGATAGCTGATATGCCCATTAGAATCAGAATAGCAGAGTGAGACCTTGATGGTGTGGTGTTTCTTTCAGCGCCCCTGATAAGCGCAGAGACCATGGTTACCGCAACCACTGTGGTGAAGACCAGAACTGTGAGTGATGGCAGGTCAGGTCCTTTATATGCAGTTTTAAGATAAAATAGTAATAAGGCGAAGACGACTGCGATGGTTGAAGCAATTAGCAGGGTGATGATGTTAAGAATTGTTCTTCTCTTATAGATAATAAGACCCAGAAGACCAATGAGAATTGAAAGGATGGAAAGTATGTAGATAGTTATCTGCATGGTTTTTCACTCATCCTGACTGTTCTTATATTTTGGCAATATTGATTTAAATATAGAAGTTAAAACATAAATGAAGTATATAAATGGCTTTTCAATGATGAGGATTAGATAGTTAAGTAAGTCCATAAATACAAATGCCATTACACGAATAACTGAATAAACAATATTGTATAGGTCAAAGTATTCTGCCTCCCGCATTGATAACAGGGGACTAACAAAGGGGGCTCTGGTTATGAAATGCTCGCCATCTCTCAGCGATTTAATGTCTCTCACTGAGACAATGACGAGTATGATGCCTGCTACTGCCCCAATGAGAGGTATCAATAGGTGCCCTGATAGATTGAATATGGGGATGAACTCGGATGTGGGGTAGATGTATATATGCCCGCCGTAGAAATAACCTGATGAGATGTATCGGGTGAAGATGGAAATAAGATAGACAAGTGGTATAACGAAAACCGCCAAAACCGACGAGACCGTAGATTTCTCCTCTCCGTCTGTTTGTTTGAAGGTGAATAATCTGAATATCCCGAGGATTAGGATTATCTGAGTTAGGGTGAGTATAATATAGGTTATAGTAGTTAAGACGGTATTTGATAACCTAATGCCATAGTATATCATTGAGAGACCTCTGAATGCACCAATGGGGACTACTAATGAAAGGGGGATGGCAGAGAGGACAAGCATCACCTTTGCTGACCTACCTTTGCAGTGGAGGAATATGTGCATGAGTAGTAGCGCAACTGCGCCCGTGATGACTATTATTTCGGCTCCTCTTATGGTTGCTGAGTAGCCGAGACCAACACCCACACCTGCAATAGCACCAAGCGTCCCCCTCATTGTTGTTATTATGTTCTTCTTCTCCTCCCTGAGGACGAGTATTGCACCCGGAAGAGTCCCAATCATACTTGCTACGATTATGATATAAGATGTTCTCTCCATTGCCCTTCCAATGCTGATGAGAATAGACGCACCGACAATGAAAAGCATGGTTTCAATAAGGGTGGATAGAGGTCCCGAGGTGTCTCTGGTGGTTGGAAGCCAGTTTCTCCAGAAGGGGACTCCCATAAGTGTCAAGCATGCTATGGTAATGAACAGGGTGGCAATGAAAGAGGCAAAACCCCCCTCAAGGTAGAAACCGCTTATGGTTAAATCAGGACAATAGTGGAGCGATATACCCGCCCCGATGAGAATAAGAACAACTGAACCTCCCAGAATGAGAAGCGCTCTTCTTATCGCCCCCTTATCCTCCGACTTCTCAAATATGATATACAGGATGGAGAGAAATATTCCTGTTGACAGTAAGGTGATATTCTGTAATAGGGTTTTTGAGATTATAGAGAGGGCAATGAAGACGAAGGAGGGGGTCAAGAGACGGAAACCTGAACTTTCTGGGTCTCTTAATCTGGATAGTATGAATAGCAGTGTAAGAAGCGAGAAGAATATTATGTTAGATGTCAGGAATCTGAAGCCCAGCCCCGAATTGAGCAATATACCTTTCGCAATTATTATGTCTGAGAACTCATGATGGAGTAGGTTATAGATAGTTAGTATGAGAATGCTTGAGGAAGTAAGAGATATTATACCTGCAACTCTCCGCCTTCTCATCAGTGTGTCTATGAATATCATCAGGATGAGTAGGACTATAATCAGTGTATATATGGGGTCAGCATGCATATTCAAACCTTCAACGATAACCTCAACAGTGGTTGTAATAGTAGCAAGAATCCCACAGCAATTCCGAAGAGAGATGCCAGAAGAAGGGATATGGATACAGATTTTGGAATCCCTCTTTTCTCTCCTTGTTGTTTTCTTCCACCGATAGTTGTTTCAAACAGTTTGATAAAGTGGCTGAGATATAAGAACAGACCAATAATTAGCAGAATTAAGAGAAGCGGATTTATCTTTGTAGCGACAGATATTGAATGTAGAATGGTGGGTATTACTGGCGGGGCGGGGATGGGGGATATTAAGAATACCGAGGTGAGAAAACCAAAAAGCAGAATTGGGTGCTGATTGACAAATGTGGTGGTCTTTCTCATATCCCTGTCAATGCCAGCATTGTCCATTGCTGATATTATAAGATATTGTATCAATCTTGAGACAGAGACCAGGACGATAAGTGATACCGCCAGATGAGCCACCGGCTCGCCCCTCATGGCGATGAATATGGCAAGCCCCATCAGGGCAGATGTGATATAACCGCTAGACCTGTCCATCCTGTTCTCAATGAACGAGGCGGCAGATAACGACAGAAAGCCAGCGATGCCTATAATAGAACCCACTGTCATAGCAATTTTGCCAGCCGGGTGTATGGTTGTTCCTGCGCTCATTATCAGGTAGAAGGGAGGCAGAAGGGCGAAAACAGAGGCAACAAGGGCAGAACTCTGGGGTCTTCCTGATGTGGTCTCAACCATCCAGCGGTGGAAAGGCGGTTGGGATGCGAGACCGCACAGTCCAATAATCACGAGGATGGAGCCAAGGGTGTATGAGGGCAGGGACAGGGGATATGAAGCCCAGGAACCAAAACCACCTTTGTCAATAGACAGCCCTGTAATTATGAGGATTATAGCGAATATATTCCAGGCAAAGGCACTGTCAAGATTGGCTATGTCTCTCAGGCGCCTACCTTTATAAGCGAGGTGATATATCACCACCTGTAGCGTAGAGAGAAATATGAGTGTATATAATGCTCTGTTTGTATATATCACTCCAAGCGTAAGACCCAGCCCTATGAGATAGAGACCCAAGTCGTTAGTGTCTTTTCCGTCTGAGATTAGTGATACTGTTATTAGCAGGACAGTGATGATTGAGATTATAGAGAAGATGAAGGAAGTGATGTTATGCTCAAGGGAGAATGAGTATTTCCCTGAACCCAGATTGAATGCCTCAAATATTGTGCTGGTTCCCAGATTTAGAATATTGAGAACCAGTATCACCAACAATATAGCAATGACTAACCATATAGACCATCGGGCAGGGGTTACAAAAATAATTATGAAACCCGTTAGCAGGCACAGAATTGCTGAAATGAATAAGAACATTTAGGTGTATTATATTAAAGATGAACAGATTTGTAAACATTAATAAATATTGACAGAAAAAGAGTAATATTATAGATTATTCAGGGAGGATAATGACTATGAGAGTAATGATTATATTCTCTGGAATATTTTTACTCCTTTTCACTATTGTGTATGCTGACTTCTACGAAATAGGGAAGGATGAACCGATATGGATAGGTAATTCAGAGATTGACCTCAAGAGGTGGGAGACATTATCCAGGTTGATGCCAGACAGTTATGAACTTGCCTATGATGATGGCAGTTGGGAATACTATGGCGCGCCTGATGGATGGGGAACAACCCAGATAGCAAGTTTTGCTATGCCTGAGGGTGGTCAGTTTACAATTTGTATGGGTAAGTTTGCAGGGTTTGGTTCTCCAACCATATTGGTCATATACAATGATGTTCCCGCTGAGGGGCTTCCGCCATATCAGGGTGAAGATGGATATGATTATGAGACAAGTTTCACCTGGAACGATGCCGGATGGCCCATAACTGATTGGACTTATGTCAATGTTAGTTATGATTATGTGTATGATGCGGGTGAGTGTTTTGCCATTGGTTATAAAAACTCTGGTGGAATAGGTCTTTCAGATGAGTATGCTACGGGCACATATAGCTGGCGTGATGGTGAGTGGGAACCTGACTGGGACCCATGGAATTATTGTGGTTGCACCAGATGTATTGTTAGCGATTATAATGCAGTGGAGAATATCTCTCTGGGGTCTGTAAAAGCATTATATAAGTGATGGTTATTCAGGACTTAATGCCTGGATTAATTTAATTTGTTGCTTAAATTATTAGGGATAAGGTTCTCTACCCTAGTGATTAATTCCATCCTGGTAAATGGCTTGGTTATGAAATCCTGTGCTCCTCTTTGTATGGCAAGGGCTTTACTCCTTATCCCCGTCCTCGCAGAGATTATCATCACCGGAACCTTGTTGGTCTCGTCCCTGGACCTTATTATGTCAAGAAACTCCCAACCGTCCATATCCGGCATCGCAATGTCAAGGATTATGAGGTTGAAAGATGGAGTTGTGAATATCTTGTTGAGTGCTTCATGGGCGGAGAGGGATATTTCTACTTCGTAACCAGCATTCTCCAGGATGAGCGATATGAGTTTTGTTATATCTTCATCGTCATCTATTACGATTATTCTCTTCTTCTCTTTTTCAGACATATTAATTTCCCTCAAACATTTTGTATGATTGAGGTTTTCCAATGAAATACCCCTGCCCGAGGTTGACCCCGAACTTTAATAGCACCTTTAATTCCTCCTCTGTTTCTATCCCCTCTGCTATTACCTGTGCGCCAATCTTCTCCGCCATATTCAATAGGATTATCAGGAGTTCCTGTTTGATGGGGTCTTTATGGAGGTTATGAACCAGAGCCATATCAAACTTTAGGAATTCGGGTTTAAGCTGGGCTATGGTGTTTAAGCTGGCATAGCCCGCCCCTGCATCGTCAATGGCTATATTGAAGCCAACACCCCTGAATAATTTGAGGTTCTTCTCAAATGATTCGTAGTTCTCAATAGCAGTTCTTTCAGTCAGTTCAAGAACCACTTTGGTCGGGTCAATCTCATAAGCCCTGAGGTAGTCCTTTAAGTTCTTGAGTGAGATGTCGGGGTTATCTATGCTCCTTGGAATTGTATTTAAAAAAAGCATATCCTTCTCTTTGATTATGCATTTTGCTCTCTCAAATGCCTTTTTTCTGCACATTATGTCTAGGTGGAGGTCTAGCCGCAACCTCTCTGCCCAATTAAAGAGTGTTTCTGGGGAGTTGAAGGTAGATTCTAATGTCCCCTTACTCAGGGCTTCATATCCAAGCACATCTCTGCTCTTTAAGTTGATTATCGGCTGAAATAAGGTTTCTATAAGTTCCTTTGATATTACCTCAGACAGCTCTTTTCTGATTGTCAATACCCGCTTTGGATATTGTGGCGTTAACGATTGCCTTGCTTTATCTATAGAGAGATATATCTGCCTTTCGGTTCTTATAGAGGGATTGCACAAAAGCTGCGAGAAGCCAATCTCAATATCTAATGGTTCGGTCTTTATCATATTGTTCTTCTCTATCTCAGAGTTGATGTGCTCCTTGAGTGAGTTCGTTATCTCTGCCAGTTTCTTGGTGGCCACTGACCTCTGCCCTTCTTTCTTTAATGAGATGGCGTAAACGAACTCACAAGATTGAACATCCCTGATGAACAGCATATCGGTTGTGTCCAGATTATAGTTCTTGAATTTCTTGAGAATGTTTGCAAACTCCCTCAAGAAACGCTCATATTCACTCCACCCTATTACCGATTCTATCTCTTCAGATGAGGGAACATTGACAACAATAAAACCCAGCGCTCCGAACAATTCTATTTCATCCTTCAGTTTGCTTATCACTCCAGATAGGGTTGGAAGTCGGGTGTTTACATCGGTTAATAGATAGTCAAGTTTAAGCTTCAGGCTGTAATTGCTGGTTTCTTTTTCATCGTTATCAGGCATAAAAACTCCAATCGTTGGTTTATTTATAAGATAATCTAAAATATGTGAAAGACATACAGTTATCATTCATTATACAAAATATATATGGTTATTGGCAATTATTTAATGGTAAAGTATTTAAGAAATAAAAATAGATGATGTATTGTTCATTTACAGATTCTGCGTCCTTCTTGGAAAAACGGCTTGGAAGAAGCCCTGAGGTATTTCTAATCTTGAGACACGGGCTATCGGAGTGGGCTGAGAGATTGAGTGAAATTATTACTGTGGATTGGAATGAAATACCGGGCTTGCCAGCTCTTCATTCCATTGGGCGTGGTTTAACATTTACTTCGGGAAATATGAAAGGTGTAGAGGTGTTGTGTCTTGACGGTCGCCTTCACTACTATGAGGGTTACTCAATGAATGAGGTAGTGTCTCCCATTCATCTTGCCTCAGCATTAGGTATTAAGGTGTTCATATTCACTTGTGGAGTTGGTCTTGTTTCTGATAGGGGTAAGGTGGGAGATATTATGATTGTTCGTGATTATATCAATCTTATGGGCGTTGACCCCACACGCGGAGTAGAAGCAAGAAAAGGGCAGGATAGATTTACAGTAGTGAGTAATGCATTTGATAGGGGGCTTTCTAATACTGCAATCGGTCTTTCAAGGGAACTTGAGATACCCGTCTTTGAAGGTGTGTATGCCGCGGTATCCGGACCCACATTTGAGACACCTGCGGAGGTTAACTGTCTTCGTATAATGGGCGCAGATGTGGTGGGAATGTCACTTGTGCCTGAGACGGTTACTGCTGTGAGGGAGGGTGGGCGTGTTCTGGCAATCTGCCTGGTAGCGAATATGGCTGGGAGTGACTTCGGAGGCGATGAAGAGGTAAACAGGACTGTGGAGGGTCTAACATACAAGGTTTTCTCACTTCTTGATGGTATAATATCCCGAATAGCAGAGGGTAAGGTATGATTAAGGCGGTTATATTTGACCTGGATAATACTCTTACCGACTTCACTCAGATGAAGGAGGCGGCGATTTCCTCAGCTGTGGATGCTATGATAGATGCTGGTCTCAAGATGAATAGGGTGGAGGCGGTAGATAAGATATTTGAGATATACGAGAGAGAGGGGATAGAATACCAGATGGTTTTTGACAGGTTTTTAGAGGAGCAACTGGGAGAGATTGACTATAAGATATTTGCGGCTGGGATAGTTGGTTATAGGCGCGCAAGAGAGGCGACTCTGGTTCCCTATCCCCATACCAAGGAGACCCTCATTCGTTTGATTAAGATGGGAGTGAAGCTTGCTATTCTCTCAGACGCTCCGAAACTCCAGGCGTGGCTTCGCCTCTGTTACCTACAACTACACCACCTCTTTGATGTTGTGATAACCTATGAGGATACAATGAAGAGAAAACCACACCCAAGACCGTTTAAGAGAACCATAGAAGAGTTGAGGGTTAAACCTGAGGAGGTGGTGATGGTGGGTGATTGGGAGGCGCGGGATATTAAGGGCGCTCGTAAACTGGGGATTAAGAGTATATTCACCCGATATGGTAATATATTCGGTGAGTGTGGTAAAGACGCCGACTACATAATAGATGACATAATTGAATTAATAGATATTATTGGTGAATTGAACAGAACCTAAATACAAAGCCATTCTCTTATAACTTCAAACACCTTCTCTGTCGCATAGGGTATGGCTGTCTTCACATCTTCTGACATCTTATCATAACCACCGAACTCCTGTGTAAAGGCGATGGATATTCCAAGAACCCTTAGAACATCCGGCATCTCATATCCCATCTTATCTCCCACCTCCAGAAGCGTAGGCAGGTGAATATTGTGGCTATGCTCAAACCCCCTATGGTCTCTTAATTTCTCTAAATCTACCCAGAATACCTCACCGATTGGTTTGCTCTCATCAACTACACCATCAACAATTAGCACTTTATTATAACCTTTTATGATATCTAAAATCGTGAAACCGCCCCACAACCCTTCTACAATGTCAAGGTCGGGGTGGCTTATCTTCTTCTTCGCCTCTCGGACAACATATATGCCCACACCATCATCGCCCAGTATATCATTCCCTATGCCGAGTAATAGAGTTCTCATCTGCCTCAATATATTCAGATTATATTATTAGTATGGTTTGAAATTTGCAAATTTTTCATTCTCAGAAATGATTTTATACTTGATATTGTGAAAGATGTTGCATATAATTCATTTCATTGTTAATACAATTGATATTTTATTCACAAAGATATGGAGAAGATAGAAGTTAGAGAAGAGAAAATTAGAGAACTGATTAAGGGATATCCTACAAAGGATGGTATTTTAATACCAATTCTACAGGACATTCAGAGAATTTATGGGTATGTTCCAGAGGATGCGGTATCCATATTATCAAAGGAACTTGGCTTGTTTCCAGTTGAGATTTATGGCATTCTCACATTCTACGCCCAGTTCTATCTTGAACCGAGGGGGAAGCATACAATAAAAGTTTGTCAGGGGACTGCCTGTCATGTTATGGGTGGGAAGGATATTCTGGACCACTTATCAAGCGAACTTAAGGTAGGTGAGGGCGAGACGACGGATGATGGTCTATTCACGCTAGAGAGGGTGGCGTGTCTGGGGTGTTGTGGTATGGCACCGGTCGTTGTGATTGATGACAGGTTTTATGGTTGTTGCACCATAAAGAGTGTAGATAAGCTTATTGAGGAAGTAAGAGCAAAGGAGAGCGTGGCTGGTGGAGAATAAGATACTTATATGTATGGGGACAAGTGGTATCTCGGCTGGTGCTGAGGATGTAGCCAGTGCATTTGAGCGTGAGCTCAAAAGACATAAACTGACCGATAAGTTCAGAATTGTTAGGGTAGGAGACAGGGGACTTTTCAGGGATGTTCTGGTTGATGTTATTACATCAGGTTCAGAGAGAATAACATATCAGTATGTTAAATCTAAAGATGTAGAAGAGATTGTTGAGAAGCACTTGGTTGGAGGTGAGCCAGTAAAGCGACTTCTGACCGGCAAGGACTATCAACAGTTCTTCGCAGACCAGATGAGGGTGGTGCTTGCAAACTGTGGTGAGATTGACCCCGAGAATATTGATGAATATACTGCACTTAATGGCTATGAGGCGGTCAAAAAGGCATTTGAGATGTCTCCTCAGGATGTTATTGAGGAGATTAAGAGGTCAAAACTCAGGGGTAGAGGCGGAGCCGGATTTCCCACAGGTATGAAGTGGGAGTTTGCAAGCAATGAGAAGAGCGAAATTAAGTATATGGTCTGCAATGCGGATGAAGGTGACCCCGGTGCATTTATGGACAGGAGTGTCCTTGAGGGCGACCCGCACTCTGTAATAGAGGGAATGATAATAGCCGGCTATGCTATTGGGGCGAGATGGGGCTATATCTACTGCAGAGCTGAATACCCCCTTGCAGTGAAGAGGTTGAACATCGCTCTCTCACAGGCGAGGGAGAGGAATTATTTGGGTGAAAACATTCTTGGAAGTGATTTTTCATTTGATATTACCGTGAAAGAGGGGGCGGGGGCATTCGTCTGTGGAGAGGAGACCGCATTGATGCTCTCCATAGAGGGTCATCGGGGCGAACCGAGGACACGCCCTCCATATCCCACCCAGAGCGGTCTGTGGGGCAAGCCAACAGTCATAAATAATGTGGAAACACTTGCCAATGTCCCTCGTATCATTCTCAAGGGGTCTGAGTGGTTCTCGTCAATTGGAACTAAAGAGAGTCCCGGAACGAAGGTATTTGCTCTGGCAGGTAAGGTGAAGAATACCGGGCTGGTTGAGGTGCCGATGGGTATGACCCTCAGAGAATTGATATACGGTCCGGGCGGTGGGATGCTCAGAAAGAAAGTCCCCTTCAAGGGTGTTCAAATAGGTGGACCCTCAGGTGGATGTCTCCCCGAAGAACTACTTGACACACCAATAGATTTTGAATCTATCCCACCCACCGGTGCAATAATGGGTTCGGGTGGAATGGTAGTGATGGATGAGGGAACCTGTATGGTTGATATAGCCAGATACTTCTTGAGTTTCACCGTGGAGGAATCGTGTGGTAAGTGTGTTCCATGCAGGGTTGGTCTTAAGAGGATGTTAGAGATACTTGAGAGAATAACCAGGGGTGAAGGAAGGGAGGAGGACATCGGTTTTCTGAGTGAAATGAGCGAGACCATAATTGATACTGCTCTATGTGGACTTGGAAACACTGCCCCAAATCCGGTTCTAACCACTCTAAAGTATTTTATGGATGAGTATAAGGAACATATTTACAATAAAGAGTGCCCGTCCCATGTTTGTGTTGACCTGATAAAATTTGAGGTGATTGAGGAGAAATGCATCAAATGTGGACTTTGTTATAAGGCATGTCCAGTTGGCGCAATAGAGTGGGAGAAGAAGAAGTTCCCCAGGATTGATAAAGATAAATGCACAAAGTGTAAGTCCTGTATAAATGTATGTGAGTATATGGCTATAAGATGATGAAAAGTATTACGATAGATGGTAAGAAGATAGATGTAGAGGAGGGAAAAACCGTTCTTGAAGCAGCTCTTGAAGCGGGTATTTATATTCCAAACCTTTGCTATCACCCCGACCTATCACCAACAGGTGCCTGTCGTCTCTGCATAGTAGAGATTGAGGGCTGGAGCGGTTATCCAACTGCCTGCACCACAAAGGTGGAGGATGGGATGGTAATCCACACTGAGACAGAGAAACTCAAGAGGTTAAGGGAGAACATTATCTGGTTAATACTGAGTGAATACCCATTTGAACTGGAGGATAATACGCAGTTAAGTGCTGTTGCGAAGTGGATAGGCATAAAGGATATGCTATCTGATTTTAAGCCGGTGCATAAGGATTTTCCCGTGATAACCGATGAACCGCTTTATATTAGGGACCTTAACAAGTGCGTACTATGTAGACGCTGTGTGAGGATTTGCCACGATGTTAGAGGGGTGGGTGTTATTGGCTTTGTGAACCGTGGTATTGAGACCATTGTTGGAACACCTTATAACCTTCCTATGATGGATGCTGACTGCAAGTTTTGTAGAGCATGCGTTGAGGTTTGCCCCTCTGGTGCATTAGTAGATAAACTTGAGTATGATGAGAAGACAAAGGCGGAGGTTCTGGTTCCCTGTAAGTATGCCTGCCCTGCTCAAATTGATATTCCCCGATATGTGAAGTTGATAGCACAGAAGAGATATCAGGATGCTCTGGAGGTGATAAGGGAGAGGGTTCCACTCCCGCATATTCTCGGCTGTGTTTGTAATCACCCCTGTGAAGAGGCGTGCAGTAGAGGTGAGGTGAACAAGCCAATAGCGATTAGGGCATTGAAGAGGTTTGTAGCAGAGCGTGACAATGGCAGGTGGCGCTCCAAGGTAAAGGTTGCGCCAGATACGGGCAAGAGAGTAGCAGTTGTAGGTTCTGGTCCTGCAGGTCTTACAACCGCTTGGTATCTGAGAATTCTCGGTCACTCTGTAACGATATTTGAGGCAATGTCTGAACCAGGTGGAACAATGAGAACGGGAATTCCTGAATACCGCCTTCCCAGGGAGGTGCTTGATAGGGAAATAGAAGAGATATTGAGTATAGGCGTTGAACTCAAGACGAATACAATAGTTGAATCAACAGATGATTTATTCAATGATGGTTATGACGCCATATTCTTAGCGCTTGGGGCGATGGAAGGGATGAAGATGGGGATAGAGGGCGAGGACGATGAAAGGGTTCTGGATGCTCTCACCGTTCTCAAAGATGTAAGTTTAAGGGGGAAGGCGGATATTGAGGGTGATGTGGTAGTGGTAGGTGGGGGCAACTCTGCCATAGATGTAGCAAGGACTGCCCTGAGGGTTGGAGCAAAGAAAGTTACAATTATGTATCGCCGAACCCGCCAGGAGATGCCTGCACTTGAGGAGGAGATTGAGGAGGCGATAAACGAGGGTGTTGAGATTGCATATCTGACATGCCCAGAGAGGGTTATCAGAGGTGATGGTAAGCTTAAGGTAGAATGCATCCGTATGGAGCTGGGTGAACCCGATGCCAGTGGTAGAAGGAGGCCAGTTCCAATTGATGGTAGTCAGTTCACTGTTGAGGTTGACCGGCTGATAATGGCTATTGGGCAGAGACCGAAGGTTCCCGAGAAGTTGGGTCTTCCATTGACAAGGTGGAATACGATTAAAGTGGATGAGGAGACACTTGCCACGCCAAGGGAGGGGGTCTTTGCCGGAGGTGATGTTGTGAGTGGTCCTGCTACGGTCATTGAGGCAATAAGGGATGGTAGAAGAGCAGCTATATCAATAGATAAGTATCTTGGTGGGGAGGGCAATATTGATGTAATGTTCATACCAGAAGATGAGGAGATTGCCTGTCTGGGAAGGGATGAGGGCTTTGCATACTGGGAGAGGGTAGAGATGCCATCTCTTCCTGTTAATGATAGATTGAAGGGCTTCAGTGAGGTGGAGCTTGGATATAGTGAAGAGCAGGCAGAGGTGGAGGCACTCAGATGCTTGACCTGCCATATAAGGTTGAATATATCAAGGG
>Ga0164318_10003508_pt1 | contig 14870 bp, 7 predicted proteins | sample GuaBasSedimGuay9_FD_113734 | JGI IMG/M metagenome (GOLD analysis project Ga0164318, IMG submission 113734) | Subseafloor sediment microbial communities from Guaymas Basin, Gulf of California, Mexico - Guay9, Core 4571-4, 0-3 cm | ecosystem: Environmental > Aquatic > Marine > Hydrothermal vents >...
GCGAAATCCCCCGTGAGCATGGCCAGGCGGGTACGGCGGGACAGCAGCTCGCCCGCCAGTTCCCGGTGCTGTTCCAGGTCCGTTATCAGGGCCTGTGCCTTGCTGACGCTGCGCAACGACAGCATCTGGTCCAGCTCCAGGAGCCTGCGCTGCATGTCGAGCGCCGCGTGGGGATCGACGGGCATCAACCCCGGTCGGACCTGCTGTGGACGGGGCAACTGTTGCGTCCGTGGTTCCTGGGCCGGCGTACCGGACGACAGGAACAGGACCACCGTGCAGCAGACCACCGCCAGAACGCCGCGCATGCTCATGGCAGCCTCCCGGGCGCAGGGGGAACTTGATCCGCGCGCTGCAGGGAATCCAGGGCGCTGAAGTAGCGGCGCACGAGCCCCTGGTAGTCCGGCGGAGCGGTGTCCAGGGACTGATAGCGCAGACGGAAGCGCCGCGGATCATCGGCCCCGGGCATGGTCCCCTGCTGCCGGTCGCCGTAGATCCGTGCGGCCGTCCGGCTCTCGCGGCGCCGGCTGTAGTCCCGCTGACGCACGCTGTTGCGGGCATCCAGCATGCGGCTCAGGATCCGTTCCTGGCGGCGCAGGGTCTCCTGGCTCACCAGCCCCTGGTCCATGTCCCGGGTCACCGCTTCCATGTCCTGCCCCATCCGGCCCAGGTCCCCCAGCAGTCGCGGACTCTCGGGTCGCACCTGCTCCTGCCGGGCCAGTTCCTCCATGCGGCCGGCCAGATCCCCCTGGGCCTCGCCCAGCCGTTTCATCTTCGCCCTGGCCTCCTGGCTCAGACCGCGATCGGCCAGCATTTTGCGCAGCTGCTCGGTCTGTCCGTTGAGTCCCGCCTGTTCCTTGATCATCTGCATGAGCTTCTCGGCCAGGGACGGCTGCGACTGGGAACCGCCGCCCCCGCCGCTGCTGTTCATCTGCGCCTCGGTCAGCAGGCCGATGACGATCTTGTTGGTCTGGGCCAGGGCCTGACGGCTCTGCCGCTGGGCCGCCTCCCCCTGTCCCTGCTCCAGGGCGCTGACGGTGTAGCCCATGGTCTCGATGAGGCCGTCCAGCTTCTTCAGCAACGCCAGGATCCGCATGGGAACCTCGGTGGACAGGTTCGACAACCTATTGCGCACCCGGGCGGCGGCCTGCTGGGTGTGGAACTGCCGCCGGGCCACGTCCTTGACGCGCACATCTCGTAGCCGGGCCGGGATCCGCTGGGTGATCTCCTCCTGGCGCGCCGAAAGGTCGAGCAGATCCGCGGCGATCAGGCGCAGGGACTTGATCTGGTTCTGCTGCATGGCCATCTGCATGGCCGACTGGGACTGCAGCAGCACGTGGTACAGCGAGCCGAGATCCCGCAGGGCCTGCTCCTGCATCTTGGCGGCCTGCTCCGGATCCAGCTGCTGCAATTCCTTCCCCGCCTGGGCCATCTTGTCCTTGGCCTGCTGCTGCTTCATCTGTTCCAGAATGTCCTTCAGGGTCTGCTGCATCTGCCGACCGGAAGGGGAGTCGTCCCCCTTCTGCGATCGTTCCTGCGCTTCCTTGAGGGCCTCGGCGAGCTGATCCTCGAGCTGTTTCATCTGCTCGGCCAGGTCCTGCTGTTTCTGCGCCAGCTCCTTGGCGGTCTCCTCGTCCTCGCCGTCCTGCTTGCCGTGTTCCTTCTGTCCGCCCTGCTTGTCCTGTTCACCTTGCTTGCCCTGCTCGGCCCGCTTGCCCTGCTCTTCCTGCCCGCCGGAGTCGTCTTTCCGCTTGTCCGCCAGTTCACGGCTCTGCTCGGCCAGCTTCTGCTGCTCCTGCATGATCTTTTCCAGCAGGGCGGTCAGGCCCTCCATCTCCTGCTCCCGGTCCATCTTCTTCAGCATGGCCAGGGCGGCGTCCATGCGTCGCGCCAGATCCTGCTGGTTGCGCGCCACCTCCCGCAGGGCACGGGCGATGTCCCGGGGTTCGAGGGCCTCGGGCCGATCCTCCATCTTCTGCAACAGATCATCCAGGCGGGCGCTTTCCTGCTGCTCCAGCAGTTGCGTGACCTGGTCGGCCTGCTTCAGCAGGCGCTCACTGGTCATCTGGTTGGCGGCCAGCCGGTCGAGTTCCTCCTGCAGGCGGTTGCTCATCTCGGCCAGCTGCTGTTGCAGGTCGCGGCGCCGGGCGATGGCCTCGGCCATTTCCTGCTGCTTGGCCCAGTCCGGGTCGGGATTCTTCATCAGCTCGCGGGTCAGCCGTTCCAGATCCTTTCCCAGTTCCCGGGTCCGGCGCCGGGCCTCCTCCAGTTCCGAGGTCCTCTTCTCGCTGGCCTGGGCCTGATCCAGCAGGACGTCCGCCGCCGACGGCAGCACCAGGCGCAGGATATCCGACCAGGCCCTTTGCCCGCCGCCGGGTTCCCGGTTGTCACGGGCCACGGCCACAAGTTCCACGCCCTCGCCCGCACCCAGGTCCAACTGCGCCAGGTCGGCCGTCAGCTCCAACCTCGCCTGCAACGAGGAACGGTCCCCGTCGCTGCGCGTGAGCTGTACCCGCCACGGACCCAGCTCGGAAGCCATGAGAAGCGGGGAATTCCCGCCGGCCGGCCAGATCCTGCCCCCCTGCCAACCCGCGGTCTCGTCCGGCCTGGTCGTCCTGCCGTCGGCCGGCCGCAGCATGAGCCGTAGATCCCGCAGGCCGAAGTCATCCACCGCCTCGATGACCAGGCGGATGCCGCCGCCAAGCGGCAGGATGCCGTCGTCCTCCGGCCGGGTCAGGCGGACCGCCGGTTTGTCGTCGGGCAAGGGGCTTATCCGGTAGGTCAGGGGGTCCTGATTGCGCAAACCATGGTCATCGACCAGCAGCACCTGGAACGAGGTCTCGCCGGTCACATCCAGCTCCCCACGCACGGTCAGGGAATCGATGGTCATGGGTATGGTATCGCCGCCGGCAAGGGCGATCATGGCCCCGGCCAGCGGGCCGTTGCTCAGGCCGGTCAGCCGGAGGCGTCCCCCCAGCGGCACCTCGCACAGGGCCGGCAATATCTCGAAATCCTGCGGCTGGGCCCTGGTGTATGCAGGCGGAACGACCCGGCCTGCCAGGCTTCTCAGCAGGGGATGGTGCAGCACCTGGATGGACTGGACCGTCGAAATCCTCGCCCCACGCTTGAACCGCCACCGGAAATTCTCCTGCATTCCCTCGATCTCGGCCTGAAAGCTGCGGTAAGGACCGGGCACGCCGGACATCGATCCCCGGACAGGGATCTCCCTCACCGGCACATCCTGCCATGAGCCCGCGCCGACAAGGATCTGGCACACCGCCCCCTCGTCACCGCCGCCGAAGTCGTGGGCCTCCACCGTGACCGCTTCGCCCGCCACGACGAATTCGGGGCCTGGGGCGGGATAGATCCCCCCCCGGCGCACCACCGTCTTCTCCCCGACCGGGTGCAACAGGCGCTCGAATCCGCGGGCCAGCCCTTCGGGGTCACCCGCGGCCAATCCGCCCAGAAGGATCAATCCTGCAACCAGGCCCCAGGCGAGCGAACGCCCATGCCGCAGGGGCAGTAACTCGGCCGGCCGCACACGATCAAGGATCTCTCCGGCCCGCACCAGGATCCTGCGGCTCAATTCCCGCGTCACCGGGTCGTCGGTGGCGTGATCCTTGTCGACCGTACCGGTCTCGGCGGCCGCCAGCACCAGGTTGCGGCACTTGTAACGGGATTCTATGAGCCGGGCGAGACGACGGGGCGAGGCCAGCCGCAGCCAAGGCGCAACAACCTGGTCCCACAGGAGCAGAATCAGGAGCGCAGACAGGGACAACCCCAACCCCGTCAGCAGAACCGTGCCGGGCGCGCGCGGCCCGCCGGCCGCCCACAGGGCTGCGGCGCACGCAGGCAGGGCCACCGCGGCGGTCCGCAGCAGACCCAGGAGCACGACCCGGCGGCGGGCCGATTTCCACAACCGCTGGAGACGCGGCAAAAATGTTCGCTCCTGGTTCATGGCCCTTCCGTGACTAGGGGTGGGTCAAGGCGTACATCATGATGTTGACGGCCATGCGGGCGGCCGCCTCCCTTACCTGGGGCGGATCGCCGTGCACGTCGGGGTCCTCGAGGCCGTCGCCGATGTCCGAGGAATACGAGTAGAAAAGCACCAGACGGCCGTGCCTGAAAACACCGAAACCCTGGGCCGGTTCCCCGTCGTGCCGGTGGATCTTGGGCAATCCGGGCAGATCATACCAGGTGTGGTAGATGGGATGGTCCGCGGGCACCGGCACCAGCTCCTGGTCGGGAAATACCTGGGCCACCATGGCCCGGAAGGACCGATCCATGCCGTAGTTGTCGTCGGCGTACAGGAATCCCCCGGCGTCCAGGTAGCGGCGCAGCTGCCCGGCTTCCTCCTCGGTCAGGGCGATGCGTCCGTGCCCGGACATGTACAGGAAGGGATACATGTAGAGGTCCTCGCTGTCGAGGGTCACGACCTTGTCCCGCTCGGCGGTAGGCAGATGCACCCGGGTGCGCAACAGCTCCAGCCAATTGGGCAGGCTGCTGGGGTCGCAGTACCAGTCGCCGCCGCCGTCGTAGTGCAGGCGGGCGATCTGGATCAGGCCCCTTTCGTCCCCAGTCCCGGCCGCGGCCGCCGTGCCCGCATTCAGGAACACGAGCAGGACCGGCAAGAGGACCCCCAGGGTGATGACATGTTCCAGCCTTCCAGACCTCACGCGAATCGCCTTCCTGTCTCGATTCATGACCCGTCCGGCCCGGATTCCGTCGTCTTGGCCCGCCGCAAGGTCAGGGTGGCCACGGCGCCCGTCCCGTCCGGGTGGTTCTCCAGGGTGATCGTGCCTCCCATGCGGTCCACCAGGCTGCGGCAGATGGCCAGGCCCAGGCCCGTGCCCTTGCTCTTGGTGGAAAAATAGGGGTCGAAGAGGTGTTCAGCCACCTCCGCCGGTATGCCCGTGCCGTGATCCCGCCACCGGAGGATGACCGATTGCTCGTCCCATCGCCAGTCGACGTCCACCCTGGCCGGGCTTCCCTCCACCGCGGCATCCAGGGAGTTCTGCATGAGGTTGCCCAGGATCTTCTGCAGCGACTCGGGGTTGGCCATGACCAAGGGCACCGCCGCCTCGGCCACCTGCACCACCGGGGCCTGGACGGTCCCGGCGGCCCCCGTCTCGCCGCCGCTGGTGTAGTCGGTGACGACCTTGTGAACCAAAGCCTCCAGATCCACCGGCTGCAGGGCCATCTGATCCGGCCGGCCCAGCAGGCTGAACTCCGAGGCGATGCGCCGCAGCAGGTCCACCTGGTCCAGGATACGCTGCACCGTCTCGGGCACGATCTGGTCCAGGCGGCTGTGCTGGTCCCGCCAGGCCTGACCCAGCAACTGGGCCGAGAGCTGAATGGGCGTCAGGGGGTTCTTGATCTCGTGGGCCACCTGGCGGGCGAGCTCGGCGCTGAGGGCCAGCTTCTTGTTGGCCAGGAAGTCGGTGATGTCCTCGAACACCACCATGGTATCCCTGCGTCCCCCCGGCAGGTCCAGGGGCGCGACCGCTCCCCTGACCGTGCGCAGCCCGTCGGTGCTGCGGATCTCCCCGCCGGGAACGGCCGGATCGGCAAGGCGGTCCCTAAGCTCCGTCAGGGCGGCGGCGGGATCCTTGCCCGGGGCGAATTCCGCCAGGATCCGACGACCGGCGGGATTCAGCACCACCAGCTCTTCCGCCGTCCCGATCACACCCACGCCCACGGGCACCCGGTCCAGCACGGTGGTCAGGAACTGCTCCCTGGCGGCCAGCCGCTCGCGGGCCGAGTGCAGCTGAGAGCGCATGGTGCCGAAGGCCGCGGTCAGTTCGCCCACCTCGTCGTGGCCGGGCTCGGGCAGGGGAGCCTGGAAATCCCCCGCGGCCAGGGAGCGCGTGGCCTCGGCCAGCACCCGCAGAGGCCTGAAGATGCTCCAGGCCAGAACTCCGGCCAGCGCCAGCGCGGTCAGCAGGATCAGATTGGCCAGACCGGTCAGGAAGAGCACGTTCTCCGTGCGCTGGACGGTGAATTCCCGCTCCCGGTCCGGGAACGAGAGGGCCAGCACCGCGGGTATGGGATACCGTCCCCAGAAACCATCGGCGGCGGAGAACGCGGGCAGGGGCATGGCACCCGTGTAGGCGAACGGCCTGTCGCTGGAGGCGAAGATCCCCGGACTGTCCGGATGCGACAGCAGCTCGACCATCATCCCCGGCACAGCCAGGCGACCCTTGCGACCGGAAAAATACTCCTCGGGATGGCTGGCCAGCACGGGACGCCCCGCCAGGACCAGGGTGGCCTCACCCCTCACCAGATCCGCCAGACCCACCAGCAGGTCTTCATCCAGGCGCTGGCGGTAGAAGAAGAAACCGTCGCTGGCGATGGTCCTCCGCCCCCCGGCGGAAAGGGTATCGGCGGCCGCCAGGACATCCGACAGATCGATGGGAATCACCGTGCCCACGTACAGCTCGGTTTCATCCCGGATGATCACCAGGGGCGCGGCGCGGCCCGCATCGAGCAGGGTCCGGGCCTCGGTGTCGTCGAGGTCGCTCAGGGTTTCGTCCAGCAACAGGGTGCCGTCCCCGGCGAACACCATGGCCTGACGGAGATTCACCGGCCCCGCCGGTCGCCGGCCCGCCAGCTGTCCCAGCAACAAGTCGGCGATGTACTCGCTGCCCGCCAAGGACCGGGCCTGCTCCACCAGCAGGCTGCGCAGCTGCTCCACCGCCAGGGAAAGTCCCTCGCGCGTCCTGGTCCTCGCTTCCCGGCGCACGGCCTGGTACCCCACCCGGTCCACGCTCATCCCCACCACCAGCAGCAGGACCAGCCCCAGCAACAGGTAGCCGCCCAGGAACCGCTCCTGGAAACCCGGACGCCACGACCGTACGGATGCCCGTTGCTTCACGCCGTTGGCCAGCAGAACCGCCAACGCCAGCAACCCCTGAAGAACGAACAGGAACACCAGGTTCAGGAGCATGAGCCGCGAGAGATCGAGCAGTTCCCAGGTCAGACCGGGCTGCTGCAGACCGATAAGGAAGCCCTCCCCCGAGGAACGGGCCGCCTCCGGCGGCAGCGGCTGCCACAGGCAGAGCCAGCGGTTCGTCCCGGCCCGGATCTCGGCCCAACGCTTCCGGCCCGCCTTCAGATCCTCCACCGCGCTCACACTTCCCGGAGCAGGGAAGATGTTGTCCGAGGCCTGGAGCCAGCCCGTGTCGTCCCCTCGCACCAGCAGCACCGGTCGGCCCACCTCCACCCGGGGACGGTAATATCCGTTATCCGAACCGGGTGTGGGATTCAGCCGCGCCTGCAGGGTGGAAATCCGCCATGAACGCAGGGGAATCTCGACCCTGATCCAACCGGCACCCCCGGCCCGCGGTATCTCGCCGATCATCACCTGTTCCTCGCCCCCGCCGTACAGGCGCAGCTCGGTCTGGAAGGTCATGTCCTGATCGCCTGTCGCGGGGTTCCCCTCCCGATCAGTAGGCTGTGAACGCCGGGAAACCTCGTACTGGAAATCCCGTAGGAACCCGCGCGTCATGAGGCTCTCTTCCACGCCCCGATCATCCAGCAGCTCGACCAGGCAGGCGCCCCCCAGGTCCTCCAGGGCCGATCCCCGCCACAGCCGCCAGGCCGGCTCGTCGCGCCAGATGTCGGTGGCGGCAACGGCCGGCGCCGGCAAGTCCTCATGCGACTGCATATCCTCCAGAATGCTACCCAGCAGGAAGCGGGTCCACCCCTCGTCGGCCGTGGTGACGGCCTCGGCCTTGTTCTCCAGCCAGCGGCGCTCGGCCTGCCCGCCGAGTTCCCTCAACACCGTGTGGTTCCAGACCACGACCAGCAGCAGCAGGGCGGGCAATCCCAGGCGCCGCAGGAATCGCTGCTCGGCCGCCAGCATGGGAACTCCCAGCCAGAACGCCGCCGCCAGCAGGACAGCCAGAACGCGCTCGACGCCGGTGACGCCCGGCAGGGCCACGATCACTGACGCTCCCAGCACGGAAAAGACGAGAGGAAGAGCCACGCCCCCCTCCTGCCCGGAACGGCGCAGGGACCATGTCAGCAACAGTGTTCCCAGCAGGAACACCAGGGAAACCGAGGTCATCATCAGGACCAGGTGCAGGGCCCAGAACGACAGGGATGACAGCGGCACACCGGTGCCGATCAACCTGGCGTTGGCGTTGGTCGAGATCAGCCCGCTCACGCCGGCGACCCCCAGCAGACCCAGGGCCGCGACCATGCCGAACACCAGGGCGGCACCCGGTCCCAGGCCGAGCCCCGGCCGCCACGCCGACAATCCGGCGGCGGCCCGCCGCCTGTCGGCCGCCCGCCACAGGACCAGGATGGTACCCAGCAGCAAGGTGGAAGTCAGCAAAGCGTCCGCGGTGGAGGCCAGCCATCCGCCCAGGACCGGCGTGGCGAAGTAAGCGGGATCCAGCAGGCTGGACCATGACCCGGGAGCGGCGGGCACGGTCATGTCCGGAAAGATCGAGGCCAGACGGCTGAAGATATCGATCCGGGCCAGGATCGCCCGCGCCGCCCAGGCCGCCATCAATCCCGGCACCAGACCACCGCATCCTGACGGATGATCGGTCAGGCATGTGCCCACCAGCAGCACCCAGCCCAGCGCCAGCAGCAGGAGGACGAGGTTTCGGGGAGCCGTTTCGGATACCGCGTCCCCTTCCACGGCCAGCCAGACCACAGGTTCCCCGTCACCGGGAACCAGGTTCACGGCGCGGCCCTGCTCCTGGTGGATACGCTTGAGCTGGGCGGCCTTGCGGGGAGCGACAACGGCCAGGGAAACCTGCAGGGCCGAGGATCCGGCCATGTGTCCGGGCAGTGCGACCTGCAGTTCCACAACCTGACCGGAGCCGGCCGGCACCAGGTCGCGCAGCAACCAACCGTCGTATCCTTCGGCCAGGAAACGCCTGCCGGGTTCCAGGTCCGGAACCCCTGGGTCGAGATCGATCCGGGCCAGGGGCTGGGCGCCCGAAGTCCAGGCAACCCTCTGGTCCCCCGACCAGATCACGGTTTCCAAGGGGAACGTGGCCGCCGTCGGTTCGTCCCAACCCCCGCGCACGGCAACAGCCGACGCGAACAGGCCCGCCTGATGATCTGGGCTCGAAGCCAGCAGGTCGGGAACATCCGCCTCCAGCCGGTCCAGTTGCTGCAGCAGGTTTTCCAGGGAGGATTCGGCCCGGTCCAGGACACCGGCCACCGCTTGAGGCCCCATGCCATCACCGGACCGGGAATCCGGGGCGGCCATGCGTACGGCCAGCAACCCGGTCTGCAGGGCCAGGACCAGGATCACCAGCAGCAGACGCGGGTTCAACCATGACCCGCGCCGCTCATCGCCTATCGTCCGCGGAACCATCAGGGCAAGGGCCAGCGCCAGGACCGCAACCAGGAAGAGAAGCAGGACCGGGCCCGAGAGCCGGTCGGGGCTCCCGCCCATGACCAGCAGGAGAACACCCTGGCCGGCCAGTGCCACCAGGGCCGCAGGCAGCAGGGGACCGGTCCAGACCGAGCGCATCCTGCCCTCCTACTTGATGGTGGTGATCTCGCTCAGGAACCAGCGGTCCTCATGCCGTGCCAGCACGATGACGAGCCTGGCGGTGCGTTCGCGCCGGCCCGACCTGTACCGCCAGTCGGCCAGACCGTGAACCCTCTCTCCCTGGGGAGAATCCTGGATGCGGGCCATGGTGAAGGAAACCGTGCGGCTGTTCTGGAAGAGATTGCGGAAGTAGTAGAAGGCCTGGCTGGCACTGTAGTTGACCGCACGCTCGGGGGAACCGCCGGTGATGATCTTCAAGCCGTCGGGGTGCACCAACCCGGCCAGGGCTTTCTGATCGCCATCGCGCCAGGCGCCGGCGATCCGCGTGAAAACAGCCTGATAGGAGGGATCTTCGCTGCGCGTGGAATGTTTCTTCTGGCCCGTGACATGGCCGCCGAAGACAACTCCGGGAACCGTGACCAGCAGGATCAGCATCAGCCCCGCCAACCGGGCGGCAAACGCCCGCCGACGGGCCATCAGTCCTCTTGCAATTCCGGCTTCAACACTGCGCATACGCATTCTGGGCCATATCCTCGTTTCCATGGAGGGATCGTCGATCTCTGACACCTCGGATCCCGACAGGCCACATGTCCGTGGCGAATCACCAACATCGCAAAAGGCATGCCACGGGATCATCACTCGCCAGGGTCGGATTGTAGCACCTGGGGGGGTATTGGCGCCACCGGGATCCCGAGGGGTTTTCGATTCGTCCCCACAATAAGGCAGAATGGACTCGTGGCGGGACAAACTCCTCACTCTCAAAATTTTGCTAAATAATATTGGTTTTATGCCGACTATGTTGTCACCATGAGAAAAAACTGGGTATTTTACACAATCATCATCATCGGTTCCACCGTGTGTGGACCCTCCGGCGCCATGGGCGGCTCACAGGAACCCGCGGCCCACCGGGAAACTGCCTGCACCCTTTGCCACGGAGGCGGGACCCTGGCGAGCACCGGCCAGAGGGAACAGATCAGTCGGCGATGCCTGGCATGCCATGCGGACCAGGCGGCAGCCTCGCACACCGCCGTCGGCATCCACGATGCCGGTCGCAGGAACTGCCTGAGCTGCCATGGTTTTCATGACGCCGTGGGCGACCGGGAAGGCGACCGGCGTCACGCCTCCGCCTCGCCGGGACTGGACTCGGGCCACTGTCGTGGGTGCCACAGCCCCGAAGGGAACCTGCAGCTGCTGAGCCCCGCCCACCGCATCGCGGCCGAGCTGTACCACACCGCCGGCCAGGGCCTGGACGGCGTTTCACCTTCGGAGTCCTGCCTGCGCTGCCACGCCGCGGGCTCGGCCTCCCCCTGGCAGAACGCCACCGGGGGCCGCGTGCTCGCCTTCAACACCCACGCCAGCCACCCCTACGGGGTCATGGTCATACCCGGTGCCGGCAACAGCTTCGATCATATCCGCTGGAACCCTGACGAACGCCTGCCCCTGTTCGACGGCAAGATGGAGTGCCAGAGCTGTCACCTGCTGACCGCGGGCACATCCTACGATCTGATCAGCTACGAGAACCCCTACGACCTGTGCCTGGGCTGTCACCGGCACGAGGCCGCTCCCGGCGGCACGGATACCTCCGCCTTCCTGGCCACCATGGCCGGGCGCTGACACACCGGACAGCCGCCCGGCTACTTGCCCATTCCGCCGCCCCCGCCCATCATGCTGCTGTGGCACTTCCGGCACAGGGAATCCTGGTCGGGATCCGGATAGGGGTTGGGCAGGGGGTAGGACCCGGATATCACCCCGTCCTGACCCAGGGTGTCCACGTTGAAATCCCAGCGCCCGGACCGGGGGCCCGAGGTGGCGTGGGCCCGGTGGCAGGTCAGGCACATGATCCTGCTGCCGGAACCGGGACCGGAGGTCGAATCGATGGTCAGGGAAAGATCCTCGAAGGGGACCTGGGCCAGGTAGGCCGTGGCCGTGCTGCCGCCCGATGGGTCGGCGGTTCCGTTGTAGGTGTTGTAACGCCGGATGACCCGGCTGCTCAGGGACCTGTCGGTGGTGTGCTTGAAGCCGGCCCACCTGTTGTGACGATCCAGGTAGCTTCCGTGGCAATTCCCGCACCAGCGGGACACGCCCGAGAGATAGGCGACGTGGTGGGACGAGCTCTCGGGGGGACCGTCAAAGGGCAAGCCCACGGCTGTCGGGGCCGGGTTGCTGAAGGTCTGGTCCGGCGGCACGGGTCCGGCGCCGTACAGGAAGCGGTAGTTGCCGTTGCCGTGGGGATCGTGGCAGCTCGTACAGCCCAGCGAGCCTGCGGGATACGACCCGCGCGGGGAATTCAGGTAGGTTCCGTCGCCCGCCAGCCCGTGACCGGGTGCGACGATGTTGTGCCCTGCGGCATCCCCTCCCAGGGGATTGGTCAGGCCGTCAGGCCCGTCGTTGATGTTGTCCTCCAGCAGGAAAACGAAATTTCCCGGTCCCCTCTCCGGAGGCGGAGCCAGGGGATCCAGCCCCAGCACCGCCCCGTAGGCGGCGGCATGGCACAGCAGGCACACGTCGCTGGGCGACTCCTCCCGGAGCAGGTCTTCGTTGCCCGTCATCACCCCGCCGCCCGCGTGCATCACGTGGCAGTAGCTGCAGGCCCCCACCCCGCCTTCGTGGACACCGGCGGCAACACGCACCGCGGCGCCGACCAGGACGAGGCCGCACATCGCCGCGATCAGGCCGGTTCCTGCTACCGGAAAAATGCCGTACCTTGCGGTCATCAACACCTGCCGTCTATTTCTTGTGACATTGCAGACACAACTCCATATCGGGATTCAGCGGCAAATAGAAAGGAAAATCCGCCCCGTGCAGCTGGTGGCAACTCATGCAGGTCACAGCCTGGCCCGTCCGCGGATCGATGACCTCGGGACCCACGGGATGGGTGGCCTTGTGGGCCTGCTCGTGGCAACCGGCGCACAATTCGGAATCCGTCCTGACCAGCAGCCGGGGATTGTCGGCCCCGTGGGGCCGATGGCATTTCACGCACTCCATGCCGTCGTGGGTGATGAACCGGCTCTTGTCGCCGTCTTTCTCCTCGTTGAAGTGGCATTCCATGCAGAGCTTGACCTGGTCCCGCAGCAACAGGTCCGGCTCGTTGGAGGCGTGGGGATTGTGACACGAGGCGCAGGATTCGTCCGTGTTCATGATGTGCGGAAAGGGGGCCTTGCATCCCGGCGCCACGGCCCTGTGGCACCCCAGGCACAGATCGCCGACGGGCTTGCCCAAGGCAAAGGTGCCGTCCTTCTTCAGACCCTGATGACAGCGGGCACAGTTCCCCGAGGCGAAAGGCTTGTGCTGATTGGACCGCAAGAGACTCTTGTCGGTCGAGGCGTGGGGATCGTGACAGGCCGTGCAATCGGTGCCCGCCAGGGATCGTCCCCCATGGGCCCGGTCGAAATCCTCCCCTTCCTCGTGACACTCCATGCACAGCCGGGAGACCTCGTCCCGCAGCAGGTTGTCGACCTGCCCGGCATGGGAAACGTGGCAGGCCAGACACTCGCCGTCGACCACAGGCTGGTGGACCACGCCCTTGGCCAGCCACTGCTCGGTCTCCTCGTGGCAGGATGCGCACAGCCCGGGCATGGCCGCCACCGTGTTGGCCGCATGGTCGCTGGCATGGGGATCGTGGCAGGACGTGCAGCGGCCCGCCGCCGCCGGCTTGTGCACCGACGGTTCGGCCGCCAGGCCCGCCATGTCCTCGTGGCACCCCAGGCACAGCCGGCCGGAATCGGCCCGCAGCAGGGCGGCATGCCGGGTGGCGTGGGGATTGTGACAGGACGAGCACTCCCCGTCGGCGAACGCGGTGTGCACATGGGAACGCGCGAAGGCGGCCTGGAGGTCGGAATGGCACTCCAGGCAGACCGCGGGTTCATCCACCACCACTTTCGGCGCAGCGGCGGCGGCCCGTCCCCCGGGGACGGCGGTCAGACAGATGACAGCAGCCGCAAGCAACATGCGTTTCATCATTGCTCTCCCTCCTGACTCGCCCCGGGATGACAGACCTCGCAGGCCCGGCCCGCGAAAGGATCGTGACGGTTCGGTTGAATCAGGCCCGGATCATCCGAGACATGGGGATCATGGCATTCGGCGCAGTTCAGCCCCTCGGCCGGCAGACCGAGATGGGCACCCAGGAAGGCCTCGTCGTCACCCTCGTGGCATTCCAGGCATACGTCCACGATGGCTCCGGCCAGCAGGGCCGGCTGCCCCGAGAGATGGGGATCGTGACAGGTCAGGCACTCGCCGTCTGCCGCCGGCGGATGCACGTTCCCGCTCTTGAGCCGCTCGGCCAGGTCCTGATGGCAGGTGAAGCAGAGATCCGGGGTCTTCTCCGGCAACAACACCTCGAGCTTCCCGCCGTGGGGCAGGTGACAGGCGGTGCAGTCACCGTCCACGAACGGCGGATGTGCGCTGCCGGAAGCCGTCGGCGGCGTGTCGAGGTCGTCGTGGCATTCCAGGCACAGTTGCCGTTGCGGCTCGATCAACATGCCCGCCTGCTCCGAACCGTGAGGCTGGTGGCAGACAGAGCAGTCCCCCTCGGTCAGGGGTTCGTGGACGACCTCGGCCTTCAGATCCATCTGCACGTCCTCGTGGCACCCCAGGCACAGCTGGTCGCCCGCACTCTTGAGCAGCGATTCCTGAGTCGACTCGTGGGGCCGGTGGCAGTCCAGGCAACGGCCCAGGACCACGGGCTTGTGGGTGTGGGCCAGACGCAGCCATTGGTCGGGCTCGTCATGGCAGTTGGCGCACAGGGCCCGGGGATCCCCCTGGATCAGGCCCGGCTCAGCCGCTCCGTGAGGGGTGTGGCAGGACAGGCATTCCCCGTCCGCGAACGGGACATGAGTCGATGTGGCCGCGTCAGTATTCATGACGTCTTCATGGCAACGGGAGCAGAGCTCGCCGTCCTGGGCGGTCAAAAGATGATCCGCGACCTGGCCGTGCCCCTTGTGGCATTGCAGGCAATCGGTGCGGGCAGGATCGTGGGGATGGGCAGCATCGACCTGATCGGCGATGTCGTCATGGCATTCCAGGCAGATCCGGCCGGAGGCATCCCTCATCAGGTGGGGACGGGCCGCGGCGTGGGGTTCGTGGCAGATCAGGCATTCCTCCTCGACCACGGGGTCGTGGGTGCCCTCGGGAGCCACCTCGTCCAGGTCGTGGCAATCCAGGCAGAGCCGGCTGGGTTCCTCGGCCGCCAGGGCCAGTGGCCGGTCCTGATCCGCCGGTTCATGACAGGAGGAACAATCCCCTTCGACCATGGGGGCGTGGGTGGACAGGCGCATGAGCCCGGGCTCGTCCGAGGAATGAGGCGTGTGGCAGGCCAGGCAGTCCTTGCCGGCCAGATCGTAGCCGAAGTGGGCCTTGA